>Ga0172367_10000785_pt1 | contig 48179 bp, 47 predicted proteins | sample Lak10m_FD_114542 | JGI IMG/M metagenome (GOLD analysis project Ga0172367, IMG submission 114542) | Freshwater microbial communities from Kabuno Bay, South-Kivu, Congo - kab_022012_10m | ecosystem: Environmental > Aquatic > Freshwater > Lake | place: Democratic Republic of the Congo: South-Kivu...
ACGCCGGCGTCGATGGCGTCCTTGAGCGACTGGTGGAGTTCCATGCGCCGACGGTAACGCGGACGGGCGGGGCCGCGATCAGGCGCCTGAACGTGCGCCGAGCACGTCGACGAACTGCCCGTGGACGATGGTTTCGCAGAACCAGTCGACGAGGCGCTCGGCGTTCGGGCGACTGTGGCCCACCGACGCCTTCGTGGTGGCGATGAGCTCATCGGGGCTCGAGCCGATGCGCAGCAGTTCCTGCTCGCCGAAGCCGGTGGCCCAACGGCGGATGACGCCCTCGTGCACCTCGGGATGGAACTGCGTGCTGAACATGCGGCCGAGTTGCCACGCCTGCGGGCCCGACGCGGTGCGGGCGAGTTCGGTGGCGTGCGGCGGCACGGTGACGACGTCGTAGTGCCACTCCATCCACGGGCCGGCGGCGATGACATCGGGGATGTCGGTCTCGATGTCCTGCCAGCCGATCTCGGCGATCTCGGCCTTGTGGGCGTCGCCGCCGAATGCGTGCGCCATCACCTGGTTGCCGAAGCAGATGCCGAACACCGGAATGCCGCGGTGCGCCGCCTCGTGCAGCACTGCCACTTCGGCGTTCACCTTGTCGGCCACGTCGGGCCAGTAGACGCTCCACTCGCTGCCGAGCAGCAACACCAGATCGTGACCGTCGAGCGACGGCCAGTCGCCCGGCGTCGCGCGGTGGCACTCGTCGAACGCGTAGCCGTGTTCACGGAAGCGTTCGCCGATGAAACCGGGGTCGGCGTCGGCCGCGTTGGCGATGAGCAGAGCACGCATTCCGGTAACGGTACCCGTCGGCTCAGGTGGCGAAGAAGACGTTCTTCAGCTCGGTGTAGTGGTCGAGCACGTGCATGCTGTGCTCACGACCGAGGCCGCTCTGCTTGAAGCCGCCGAACGGCGTGCTGTAACGCACCGAGGAGTTCGAGTTCACGCTCAACGTGCCGGCCTCCATTGCGCGCACGACGCGGATCGCCTTCGCCCCGTCCTGGGTCCACACCGAGCCCGACAGGCCGTAGTCGCTGTCGTTGCAGATGCGGATGGCGTCGGCTTCGTCGTCGAACGGGATGACCACCACGAGGGGGCCGAAGACCTCCTCGTGGCAGACAGGGTGGCCGTACTCGGGCGTGGCGATCATCACCGGGTGCCAGTAGCCGGGGCCGCTCGGCGCGTCGCCGGTGAACACCGTCTCGAGGCCGTCGGTGTACTTCCGGACGCGGGCGAGGTGATCTGCGGTGACGAGTGGACCCATGGCCGTGTCGGGGTGCATCGGGTCGCCGACCGTGAACGCCTTGGCCGCATCGACGAACAGCTCCATGAACCGGTCGTACACACTGCGCTGCACGAGCACGCGGCTGCGTGCACAGCAGTCCTGGCCGGAGTTGTCGAAGACTGCACCAGGGGCCGAGGCGGCGGCCTTCTCGAGGTCGGCGTCGGCGAACACGATGTTCGCGCTCTTGCCGCCGAGCTCGAGCGTCAGGCGCTTCACCTGATCGGCGCAACCCTGCATCAGCCGCTTGCCGACCGCGGTGGAACCGGTGAACGCCACCTTGCGCACGTCGGGATGTTCGACCAGTCGCCAGCCCACCGTCGAGCCCGGGCCGACCACGACGTTGAGGACACCTTCGGGGATGCCGGCCTCGAGCGCGAGCTCGCCGAGGCGCATGCTCGTGAGCGGGGTGATCTCGGCGGGCTTGAGCACAGCCGTGTTGCCGGCTGCGAGGGCCGGCCCGATCTTCCACGAGGCCATCAGCATCGGGAAGTTCCACGGCGTGATGAGACCCACCACACCGAGCGGCTCGTGGAACGTGACATCGATGCCGCCGGCCACCGGGATGGACGAGCCCGTGTGCTTCTCGACCGCACCGGCGAAGTAGTGCAACACGTCGCTGACCGCGTTCGCGCACCAGCGCGCGCTACCGATGGGCATGCCCATGTTCTGCGTCTCGAGCAGCGCGAGCTCCTCCACGTGGTCGGCCACCGTGTCGGCGAAACGGCGCATCAGACGCGACCGGTCGGCAGGGCTGATGGCACGCCACGCCGGGCCCGCCGCCTTCGCCTTCGCCACCGCGAGGTCGATGTCGTCGACGGTGGCGTGGGGCAGTTCGCGGATGACCTCTTCGGTCGCGGGATTGCGGAGGACGAGCATGTCAGGCACGGGTTGGAGGGTAGCGGGCGCGGTTCGGACAGAATGAGGGCGATGAGCACTCCGCCGCCCCTGATCGCGCTGTGCGCCCGCACGCTCACCTTCTCCGACGAGGGCAAGCGCGACGCGTTCAGCAGCAGCCAGCCCTACAGCCGCGCCGTGGCGCGGGCGGGCGGCGTGCCGGTGCTGGTGCCGCCCATCAAGGAACTCGCGAAGAATGCCCTCACCGTGCTCCAGCACTTCGACGGCGTGTTGCTGCCCGGCGGTGGCGACGTCGATCCGCGGCGCTACGGCCAGGAGCCCGACGACGACACGCTGTACGGCATCGTGCAGGCGCACGACGACCTCGACATCGCCGTGTGTCTCGCCGCCATCGAGCTCGACCTGCCGATGTTGGCGCTGTGCCGCGGCATGCAGGTGCTCAACGTCGCGCTGGGCGGCACCCTGGTGCAGGACATCGGCAACAGCGATCACTGGATGCGGGAGCACTCGGTGCAGCTCACGCCAGGGTCGAAACTCGCGTTGGCGGCCGGCACCACCGATCTCGAGCACTGCCACTCGGTGCACCACCAAGGTCTCGGCGAACTCGCCGAGCCGTTGGTGGCATGCGGTTGGGCCCCGGACGGGCAGCTCGAGGCGGTCGAACTGCCCACTGCGTCGTGGGTGGTGGGCGCCCAGTGGCACCCGGAGGACACTGCCACGCACAAGCCGCAGCAGCAGGCCATCTATGACGAGCTCGTCCGTCGAGCCGCGGCGCGCGCCGCGGGCACTGCCTAGGCTGACCCTCGTGTCTCCGTGGGTGCTCATCGTCGGTCGGATCTCGGCCGAGGCCAAGGGCGTGCGCGGCGAGCCGTTCGCCGCCGGTCGTCGGTACTTCGAGTCGGTGGCGCGAGAGGGTGGCGTGCCGCTGATGCTGCCGCCGATCGTGTCGCTGGTCGACGACGTGCGCGATCTGCTGCGCCGGGTCGATGCGGTGGTGCTGCACGGCGGCGGCGACATCCATCCGCAGCACTACGGGCAAGAACCGACGGCCGAGCAGTTGTACGGCATCGTCACCGAGCACGACGAGGTCGAGCTCGCCGTGGTGCGCGCCGCCATCGAGCTCGATGTGCCGACGCTCGCGATCTGCCGCGGCATGCAGGTGCTCAACGTCGCCATGGGCGGCACCCTGCAGCAGGACATCGGCAACGAGAACCACTGGTTCGAGTACACGCCGGTCACGCTCGAACCCGGCTCGCGCATCGCCGCCGCCATCGGCACCACCACGGTGCCGGCCTGCCACTGCGTGCACCACCAAGCGCTCGATCGCGTGGCCGACGGTCTCACCGTCACAGGTCACAGCCGCGACGGCATCGTGCACGCTGCCGAGGTCGACGCGGCGTCGTGGATCGTCGCCACCCAGTGGCACCCCGAGGACTCCGCCGACCAGGACCCGCATCAGCAGTCCCTGTTCGCCGCCCTCCTCCACCACACCTGACTCCGAGCCGCCCCCCGGCAGCCCGCTCGGGCGCGAAACATCCCAGATCCGGGTCCCTCCTCCCCCGTGGTGGTGATTCATCCGACTTCCGGGTGGAACCGCGCCCGAGCAATCGCCCCGCCGGATCGATATGTTGCGCGCGGCTTCCCCGCTGTGTCCGAGACCTGGAGGAAGCCCATGGCCCACTGGCAGTCCGCCGTCGACGATTGGTTCGCGCACCACCACGGCATCGCTGCTGCAGCAACGCTCGAACGGCTCGGGATGTCGGCGAGCACGATGCACCGACACGCACAGCAGCGGCGCCTCATCCGGATGATGCCGGGGGTGTTCCGCAGTGCCCAATGGCCGACGACGTTCGAGCAGACGCTCGCCGCGGTGTGCGCTCGCAACGACGCCGCCCACATCGCATTCACCACGGCCGACCGTGTCTGGGGATTCCGCGGTGTGAAGGACCGCAACATCCATGTCCTCGTCGAGCACGGCGCGTCCCCATCTCTGCCTGGCGTGGTGGTGCACCGCTGCAGGCGGATCGATCCCATCGACATCGTCGAACGACCCGACGGCATCCGGGTGACGAGCCCTCCGCGCTCGCTCTTCGATTCCGCCGACATGCTGGGGTTCGAGACGACAAGGTCGATCCTCGAGCAGATCCTGCATGAGGGCATGTGCACGCTCGACACGGTGATCGACACCGTCACCCGACTGCATCATCCGCATCGTCCGGGCTCGCGCACCATGCGTGCGGTCATCGAGTCGAAGCCGCGCTGGCAGTCGGCACTGCAATCCGGGCTCGAGTGGCGTGTGCTGCAGGAGATCGAGCGGCAGGGCCTGCCGGCCCCTGTCGCCCAATGTCCGGTGCAGTTGCCGGATGGTCGAGTCATCCACCTCGACTTCGGCTGGCCGTCTTGGAAGGTGGGCTTGGAGGTCGACGATCCCACATGGCACGACGGTGCACGCGAGTCGCATCGCGACATGCATCGCGACCGCAAGGCTGCAGTTGTGGGGTGGCTGGTGTCCCGCATCTCCCGTCTGGATGTGGAGTACGGCGTGCGCGACGCCGTGTCCGACGTCGGACTCATCATCGCCCAGCAGCGTTCCCGGCACGGGTGATTCCTCGCCCATGGGCGGACAATGGCCCGAACTCAGCTCATTGCGCGCCCATGGGTGATGAACGCCCCATTTATGGGGCATTCCGCGCCCACGGCGGCGCGGGCGGGTGGGTCAGGGGGCGAGAGCGACGAGCCAGTCGGGGAAGAAGCCCACGACCAGGGTGAAGGCCACCGAGAGCGCAATGGCCACGGTGAGGTAGGCCGGTGTGCGCACCGGCTCGCGCTGGTCGTCGCCCGCTTCGGGGTCGGCGATCCACATCGAGATCATGATGCGCAGGTAGAGAAACGCAGCGATGACACTGGCCACCATGGCGATGATGGCCACGGCGTAGCTGTGCTCGACCACCGCGGCGCGAATGACGCCGAACTTGGCGACGAAGCCGCTCGTGAGCGGCACGCCGGCCTGGGCCAGCAGCAGCACCGTCATGGCGAACGCGAGCACCGGACGGGTTCGGCCGAGGCCGCGGAACCCGGCGAGGTCGGTGGCGTTGTCGCCCGTGCGACCGACCGCGGTGACCACACCGAACGTGCCCATCACGAGCACCGCGTAGATGAGCGTGTACAGCAGCGTCGACGAGCGGCCGTCGTTGTCGGTACCGAGGTGCGACGCGGCCTCCACGCCGACGAGCATGAAGCCCGCGTGGCTGATGCTGGAGAACGCGAGCATGCGCTTCACGTTGGTCTGCACCACGGCCATCACCGAACCACCGATGACGGTGATGACGGCGAGCGCCCACACCACCGGGCGGTAGTCGTCGGCGAAGTTGGGTAGCGCCTGGAGCAGCACCCGGAGCATCGCGGCGAACGCCGCGGCCTTCGCCGCCGACGCCATGAACGCGGTGACCGGCGTGGGTGCGCCTTCGTAGACGTCGGGCGTCCAGAAGTGGAACGGCACCGCCGCCACCTTGAACGCGAGACCGACCAGCAGCAGTGCCACGCCGGCCAACAGGATGGCGTCGTCGCCCTTCTGCGCCGGCACGTTGGCCGCGAGCGCATCGAGCATGCGATCGAAGTTCGTGCTGCCGGTGCCGCCGTAGACGAGGGCGATGCCGTACAGGAAGATGGCCGACGAGAAGCCGCCGAGCACGAAGTACTTGAGGCCGCTCTCCTGGCTCTGCAGCCGCTTACGATGGCTGGCAGCCAACACGTACAGCGCGATGGAGAGGATCTCGAGGCCGAGGAACAGCACGACGAGATCGTTGGCCGACCCCATGACGATGCCGCCGATGGCCGCGAGGAGGAACAGCGCGTAGATCTCGGGTCCGTCGATGCCCTCACGACGGAGGTAGTCGTCGGTGAGCAGTGAGCCGAGGAACACGGCGACACTGATGGTGATGGTGACCCACAGCGCCATCTGGTCGAAGTGCATCGCGTTGCCGACCAGGGTGGACGGCCCATCGACGTCGATGCGGTGCCACAGCGGGAAGCACAGCACGAAGGCCGCGAACGCCACCGCCGCGGTGAACGTGGCGTAGAGACGCTTGGGCCACGGCGGCGTGAGGGATGCGACGACGAGCAGCACCATCGCCCCGCCCAGCAGCACGAGCAGCGGGCTGAGCGCGAACCAGTCGACCTTCGGACCCACCAGCGTGTCGGCGACGAGCACGCCCATCAGCCCTCACCACCTTCGTTGCTCTGGGCCTCGGGGGCCACCCAGGAGGAGTGCTCCTGCACGTGCTCGAGCAGCTTGTCGACCGACGGCTCGATGCGGTCGAGCATGGCCTTCGGGTACACGCCGGCGAACACGATGATGGCGATGAAGGGCAGCAACAGCATGCCCTCCTTCCACTTCAGTTCGGCGAACGAGCGGTTGTCGTCGTCGGGCTCACCGTGGAACACACGCTGGTACGCCCACAGCAGGTACAGCGCAGCGAGGATGACGCCGACGGCCGCGATCACCACCCACCACCGGGCGGTGCCGAACGAACCGATGAGCACCAGGAACTCGCCGACGAAGCCGTTGAGGCCGGGGACACCGATGCTCGAGAGCATGACGATCATGAACGCCGCGGCGAACACCGGCGCCACCTTCTGCAGGCCCTTCAACTTCGCGATCTCGCGAGTGTGGCGGCGCTCGTAGATCATGCCGACGAGGAGGAACAGCGCACCGGTGCTGATGCCGTGGTTGATGTTCTGCATCACGCCGCCGGTGATGGCCTGCGAGGTGAGCGCGAACGTGCCGAGCACGATGAAACCGAGGTGTGCGACCGACGAGTACGCGACGAGGCGCTTCAGGTCGGTCTGCATGGTTGCAGCGACCGCGCCCCAGAGCACCCCGATGGTGGCGAGCGTCAGGAACACCGGTCGTGCCCACACCGCGGCTTCGGGGAACAGGTACACGCCGAAGCGCAGCAGACCGTAGGTGCCGAGCTTCAGCAGCACGCCGGCCAGGATGACCGAACCACCGGTGGGTGCCTGCGTGTGCGCGTCGGGCAACCAGGTGTGCAACGGGAACAGCGGCACCTTCACCGCGAACGCGATGGCGAACGCGAAGAACAACCACCGGCCCGTGGACGCAGCGAACTCTGCGTTCTCGGCGATCTTGACGAGGTCGAACGTGACCGCACCGTCGTCGGCCTTGGCGATGAGCGCCGTCGCGATGATGCCGACGAGCATGAACGCCGAGCCGACCATGGTGAAGAGGAAGAACTTCGTCGCGGCGTAGATGCGTTGGTCGTATCCCCATCCGCCGATGAGGAAGTACATCGGCACGAGGACGATCTCGAAGAACACGAAGAACAGGAAGAGGTCGAGGCTGACGAAGCTGCCCATCACGCCCGCCTCGAGCAACAACATCCAGGCCAGGTAGCGCTTGTGATCGTGGTGCGGATCGACGCCCGCGATGACGAGCGGGAACAGGATGCCCGTCAGCACGACGAGGAACAGCGAGATGCCATCGACGCCGAGGTGCCACGAGATGCCCCACGACTCGATCCAGGAGTGCTGGCTGACGAACTGGAATCCGGCTTCGCTCTTCTCGAACGCGAACAGGGTCCAGAGCGCCATGCCGCCCGTGAGGATGCTGGTGAGCAGCGCCGTGACCTTCACCAGGTCGGGCTGCCGGTTGGAGACGAGTGCCACCACCAGCGCGCCGACGGCCGGCACGAGGACCAGCAGTGTGAGGATGGGGAAGTCGGTCACAGGATCCCTCGCACGATGACGAACCACGTGAGGAGGAGCACGACGCCCACCCCCACTGCTGCGGCGTAGTTGCGCAGGTTGCCGGTCTGCACTCGGCGGGCCTTGCCCGCCGTGGCCTGGACGAGCTTGCCGGTGCCGTTCACCGCGCCGTCGACGAGATGCGCGTCGGCCCAGGCGATGGCGTCGAACGCCTTCCGGCCAGGGCCGCCCATGAAGTTGCTGATGGCCCGGTCGTAGCCCCAGCCGTCGAGGAGGATCTTCGGCTCCACGGGCTTCAGCTTCTTGAAGTAGTAGACGGCGAATCCGATGGCGATGCCGACGAGACCGGCTGCGATGGCGGCCAGCGCGAGCGGCAGCTTCGCCGTGTCGGTCTCGTGCGGGTGCAACACCGGTTCGAGCCAGGTGGCGAGCTTCTCGGTCTCGTGCGAGAACGGCATGTTGATGAAGCCACCGGCGAACGACAGCACCGCGAGCACCACCAGCGGCAGCACCATCATCCACGGGCTCTCGTGCGGCTCGGTGTCGTGGGCGTGGTAGTCGCCGTGTGCACCGTGCTCCTCGTGCGCGTCGTGCCAACGCGCCTCGCCGTAGAACACCATGATGACCTGGCGGGTCATGTAGAACGCGGTGAGCAGCGCCGTGACGAGACCGACGGCCCACAGCACGATGCTCTTGTCGTACGCGGCGAGCAGGATCTCGTCCTTGCTCCAGAAGCCCGAGAACGGCGGCACGCCGGCGATGGCGAGCCAGCCGACGATGAAGGTGCCGAACGTGATGGGCATGAACTTGCGGAGCGCACCCATGCGCCGCATGTCCTGTTCGTGGTGCATGCCGTGGATGACCGAGCCACTGCCGAGGAACAGCAGCGCCTTGAAGAACGCGTGCGTGACCATGTGGAAGATGGCAGCGACGTAGGCACCGGAACCGACCGCAAGGAACATGAACCCGAGCTGACTGACGGTGGAGTACGCGAGCACCTTCTTGATGTCGTTCTGCGACACGGCGATGGTGGCGGCGAACAGCGCCGTGACCGCGCCGACGACGGCGATGATGGTGCCGGCGTAGTCGGCGGTGACCTCGAACAGCGGGCTGATGCGGCACATCAGATACACGCCGGCGGTGACCATGGTGGCGGCGTGGATGAGGGCCGACACCGGGGTGGGGCCCTCCATTGCGTCGGGCAACCACACGTACAGCGGCAGCTGCGCGCTCTTGCCGCAGGCGCCGACGAACGCGAACAATGCGATGGCCGTTGCGGTGGTGACCGAGAGCGACTCCGCTGCTTCGTTGATGTGCAGGTAGTCGAGCGATCCGACGGCCCAGAAGGCGAAGAACATCGCCATCATGAAACCCCAGTCGCCCACGCGGTTGGTGACGAACGCCTTCTTGCCGGCGGTGGCGGCACTCTCACGCTCGTGCCAGAAGCTGATGAGGAAGTACGAGCAGGTGCCCACGCCCTCCCAGCCGAGGAACGTGACGAGCATGTTCGACCCGAGGACCAGCATCAGCATGCTGAAGGCGAACAGGTTCAGGTACAGGAAGAACTTGCTGAACCGGCTGTCGCCGTGCATGTAGCCCACGGCGTAGAGGTGGATGAGCGTGCCGATACCCGTGACGAACAGGCACATCGTGATGCTGAGCGGGTCGGCGAGGAAGGCGAGGTCGATGTGCAGCCCACCGACGGCGACCCACGAGAACAACGTGGTGACCTGTTCGGTGCGCGCCTCGGCGTCGAGCGACATCAGGTCGAGGAACACCCCGACCGTGACCAGGAACGACAGGCCGACCATCGCGGTGGCGAAGTAGCCGGCCACCGGATCGCCGAGCTTGCGGCCGAGCACCAGCAGCACGAGAAAGCCGAGCAGCGGCAGGGCAGGGATCAACCAGACGAGGTCGAGCATCACATCAACCCTTCAACTCGGCGAGATCGTCGGTGGTGGCGGTCGGGCGCCGACGGAGGATGGCCACGATGATGCCGAGGCCGACCACCACTTCGGCGGCGGCGACGACCATGACGAAGAACACGGTGGTCTGGCCACCGATGTCGCCGTTCTGACGTGCGAACGCCACGAACGTGAGGTTCACGGCATTGAGCATCAGCTCGATGCACATGAACAGCACGAGCGGGTTGCGTCGCACCATGACGCCCACCATGCCGATGGAGAACAACATTGCGGCGAGCACCAGGTACCACTCGGTGGTGACGATGGAGGCGAGCATCAGGAACCGACCTCCTGCAGATCGGCCTTGCGCGGCTTCCGGGCCAGCAACACGGTGCCGACGACGGCGATGACGAGCAGCACCGAGGTGAGCTCGAACGCGAGCACGTGATCGCTGAACAGATCGCGGGCGAGTGCCTTGATGTTGCCGTCGTGGATGGGCGTTCCGTCGTCGCCGAGCACTTCGAGGCCGGTACCGGTGGCCGCAGTGGAGGCGTCGCGAGCGACGAACACCGCGGTGACGACCAGTGCGAACACCGCAACGCTGACGACCGCGGCGAGCGGGCGCTGGATCTTGAACGGTTCGATGCGCAGGTTCTCGGCGTTGTCGACGCCGAGCAGCATGATGACGAACAGGAACAACACGACGATGGCGCCGGCGTAGACGATGACCTGGACGGCAGCGAGGAAGTTGGCCTCCTGTGCCACGAACAGCACCGCCACGCCGAAGAGCGTGAGGATGAGGCTGAGCGCCGCGTGCACCGGGTGCTTGCTGACGATGACGCCGATGGCACCACCGAGCACCATCGCTGCAGCGACGACGAACACGAACAGTTCCATCATCGTTGCACCGACTTCACGGTCTTCTCCGCCTTCGGCGCGTCGGCCTCGGCCTGGGTGGGCTCGGCGTCGCGAACGCCGTATCCGAGCTCGCCGCTCCAACCGACCTGACCGACGAAGTCGGCATCGCCACTGGCGGCGGTGGCGCGCATCCAGCCGCTGGTGCTGAGGTCCTCGCCGGCGCGCCAGTCCTCCCACGGGAGCTGCTTGGGCTTGCCGTCGTCACCGACGAGCAACTCCGCCTTGGTGTAGACGGCGTCGCGGCGGCTGGTGAAGCTGAACTCGAACAGCTTGCTCTCGGTGATGGCCTCCGTGGGGCAGGCCTCGACACACATGTCGCAGTGGATGCAGCGCAGGTAGTTGATCTCGTACACGAACCCGAACCGCTCGCCGGGCGAGGTGGGATCCTGCGGGTCGTTGTCGGCGCCGCGCACGTAGATGCACTTCGCGGGGCACACGCCGGCGCAGAGCTCGCAGCCGATGCACTTCTCCATGCCGTCCTCGTAGCGGTTGAGGACGTGGCGACCGTGCAGGCGTTCGGGCTTGGCGATCTTCTCGTCGCGCCCCTCCACGTCCTTGCCGCGCTTCGCGACACGGCCACCCGAATACGGGGTGGTGACACGCTGGCCACCGAACATGCGGTGCTGCTTCAGCGTGACGAGGAATCCGTCGAGGTATCCCATCAGAACATCGCCCCCTCTCGATCACGGTTGCGGGCACTGACCTTCGACGCGTACGACAGCAGCCAGGCGCAGCCGGCCAGCACCACGAGGCACACCGCACCGACCACGCCGCGATTCCAGCCCTGGTCCTGGCCGACACGGAACGCGGCGAGCAGCATGAACCACCCCAGCGCGAGCGGGATCATCAGCTTCCAGCCGAGGTTCATCAGCTGGTCGTAGCGCAGACGGGGCAGGGTGGCCCGGAACCACACGTACACGTACAGGAACACGAGCACCTTCAGCAGGAACAGCACCGTGCCGGCGAACGGCCCGAGGAACGACAGCGTGATGTTGACGCCACCGAACCGGATGGGCTGCGGGCCGCCGAAGAACAGCGTCACGATGACGCCGCTCATGGTGATGGTGTTCATGAACTCGGCGAGGAAGAACAGTGCGAAGCGAATGCTGGAGTACTCGGTGTTGAAGCCACCGACGAGCTCCTGCTCGGCCTCGACGAGGTCGAACGGCGGACGGTTGAGCTCGGCCGTGGCGGCGATGAGGAACACCACGAACGGCACCACTCCGGTGGCGATGACATGCCAGCGGCTGATGCTGTTCTGCGCCACGACGATGCCGTTGGTGCTGAGCGTGCCGGCCACGAGGATGACCGTGGCGAGGCTGAGGCCGAGCGCCGCTTCGTAGCTCACCATCTGCGCCGAGGCGCGAACCGAACCGAGCAGCGGGTACTTCGAGCCCGAGCTCCAGCCGGCGAGCATGATGCCGTACACCGCGATGCTGCTGAGTGCGAGCAGCAGGAGCACGCCGATGGGCGGGTCGGCCAGCTGCAGCTTCGTGGCGTGACCGAGGATGACGACCGTGCCGTCCTTGCCGTTGCTGAAGTCGCCGCCGAGCGGGATGACGCTCCACACCAGGAACGCGGGCACGAATGCAAGGTACGGCGCGAGCTTGAACACGAACCGGTCGCTGCGATCGGGGATGAGGTCTTCCTTGAAGAACAGCTTGATGCCGTCGGCCAGGGTCTGCAGCAGACCCTTCGGGCCTGCCTTGTCGGGACCGATGCGGTTCTGCATGAACGCGATGACCTTGCGTTCGAACCACACCATCAGCATCGTGCCGACGAGGCCGACCACGAAGACCACGAGCACCTTGATGATGACGATGAGGAACTCGGTGCTCCAGAGCTTCAGGTTGTCGAGAAGTGAGTCGAGCGCGAGCATCAGATGGTCTCGATTCGCACGTCGTTGACCGCAGCGAAGCAGTCGATGAGCTCGGCCACGTCGGGGCCCTTCTGGTTGAACGGCACCCACGCCGTGCCACGCCGCACCGACGCATCGGCGACCGCCGTGAAACGGACGTTGGTGCGGGTGCTCGACACCTTCACCTGGTTGCCGTCGGTGGTGCCGACGCGCTCGAGGTCGAGCGGGTGGAGATGGATGACCGACGGTCGTGCGAGATGCGCGAGCGACGGCGAGTTCGCCGTGCCGGTGGCCTGGTCGTACAGCACTCGGCTCACCACGAGTCGGAAGTCGTACGCGTTGCGTTCGGCCACTGCGGGCAGCGGGATGTCGAGCGCGCCGAGATCGGTGGCGGGCGAGGTGAGCACGCCGTCACCGGCGGCTGCGGCCACGGTGACGCCGTCGTACCCGGGCACGTTGTCGGCGATCATCGCGGTGAGCTCGTTCTCCGTGCCGAACAGCAGGTCGGCGTCGAGTGCCAGTGCGAGCTCGGCGGCGATCATCCAGTCGGCGCGGGTGGAACCGGCGGGCGTGACCTCACGAGCGAGCGTGGTGACACGACCCTCGAGGTTGGTGTGCGTGCCGTGCTTCTCGGCGTACGCGCTGGCGGCCAGCACCACGTCGGCGCGCATCGAGCTGGCCGTGAGGAACGTGTCGACCGCGACGATCGACCGTGCACCGGCGAGACCGCGCCGGGCGAGGTCGGCGTCGGGGAAATCGGCGAGCGGGTCGGCGCCGAGCAGCACGAGACAACCGATCTTGCCGTCGGCGGCAGCCTGCAACATGCCACGGGTGTCGAGGCCGCCCTCCGCCGGGCGCATGCCCATGCGGAGCGCGCCGACCACGTTGCCGCGCCGGACGGCGTTGAGCACGGTGGCGCCGGGAGCGGCGGCGCGCACCTCGTTGAACGCCGCGATGGTGGCGGCGGTGGACTCGGCGAGGTTGGCACGGCCGATCACCACGACCACGTTGCCCTTGGCGAGCTGCGCGGCGACATCGGGCGACGCCATCGTCTGCTGCACTGCGACCGCTTGCGTGCCGGGCTCGTACCCGACGTGCTTCCACGCGTACGGCGTGAGGCCCGACTCGCGCGGAGCGAACTCGATGATGCGGCTGCGGCGCTTCGATGCGGCATCGCGCAGGCGCAGATACAGCACCGGCAGCTCTTCCTTCAGGTCGGGGCCGAGCAACACGATGGTGGTGGCGTTCGCCGCATCGTCGATGGTGGCCGACGACTCGCCGAGCAGCGCGGCCGGCATGCCGTCGCCCATCTGCGCGTAGAGGTTCGCGGTACCGATGACGTCGCGCCCGAGGCGAGCCCAGGCGAAGGCGTCCTCGTTGGTGCCGCGGGCGCCGCCGATGATGCCGACGCTGTTCGCGCCGCCCGCCGCGATGGCCTCGCGGATGAGCGTGGCTGCGGTGGCCAGTGCATCGTTCCAGCTGGCCGGCTGCAGCTCGTCGCCACGGCGCACGAGCGGCTGGAGCACACGCTGATCGCTCTTCACCTGCTCGAAGTTGAAGCGACCACGGTCGCACAGCCAGCCGTGGTTCACCGGGTCGCTGTCGACACCCATGTAGCGGAGCAGTTCGTCGCGGCTGCTCTGCACCACGGTGCGACAACCGACGGCACACGTGGTGCACGTGCTCTCCTGCTGCGACAGGTCCCACGGGCGGGCCTTGAAGCGGTAGGGCTTCGCGGTGAGCGCACCCACGGGGCAGATCTGCACCGTGTTGCCACTGAAGTAGCTGCTGAACGGTTCGTCGGGGAACGTGGTGATGTGCGTGTTGTTGCCGCGACTGTTGAAGTGGATGAGCGGATCGCCCGCCACCTCGTCGGCGAAGCGCGTGCAACGGTCGCAGAGGATGCAGCGCTCGCGGTCGAGCAACACGAGGTCGGAGATCGGGATCGGCTTCTCGTAGTGCCGCTTCTCCTCGATGAAACGGCTCTCGCCAGGCCCGTGGCTGAACGCCTGGTCCTGCAAGGGGCACTCGCCACCCTTGTCGCAGACCGGGCAGTCGAGCGGGTGGTTCGCGAGCAACAGCTCGAGGATGCCCTCCTGCATGCGTTTGGTGGTGGGCGACTCGGTCTCCACCTTCATGTCGGGGCTGACCGGCACCATGCACGACACGGTGACGGCGGGTCCGCGGCCGGTGTCGGCCTCGACGAGGCACATGCGGCACTTGCCCACCGGGGTCATCCGCTCGTGGTAGCAGAAGCGCGGGATGTACTCGCCGGCGTCGGCGGCGGCGTCGATGAGGAGCTGCCCCTTGCGAGCGGTGTGCGGACGGCCGTTGATGGTGATCTGCACCGCGTTGGGGTCGGGCAGCGGCGCCTCGACCTCGGTGTCCGGGGTCGGGTCAGTGGTGGTCATCGGGGGCTCCCACGGTCACGGGGATGTGCTTGCGCTCGACGATCTTCGCCTCGAACTCCTCACGGAAGAGGGTGAGTGCGGAGTGCACCGGCGCATAGGCCGACGGACCGACGAAGCAGATGGTGGTCATCTTGTACGGGAACGGCGTGGCCTCGATGCCGAGCTTCGAACTCGCCGCATGCGGGAAGTTCCCCGGGCAGATCGACTCGCCGATCTCGAGCAACTGGTCGAGGTCGACCTTCGAACCGCGGCCGTCGACGACGCGTTGCAGCACCCGCTCGAGCCACGTGCCGCCTTCACGGCACGGCGTGCACTGGCCGCAGCTCTCGGCGGCGTAGAAGTGCGTGAGGGTGAGTGCGGCCTTCGGGATGTCGGTGGTGTGGTCCATCACCATGATGGCGCCCGAACCGAGCATCGAGCCGGCGGCGCCGACGAGGCGACCCTCGAACGGCAGGTCGAGCTGGTCGGGCGTGAACCACGGGGCAGAGCCGCCGCCAGGCACGAACGCCTTCAACTCGTTGCCGTTGCGGATGCCCTGGCAGAACTCGTCGCCGTAGAACAGGTCGCGGAACGTGGTGGTGCCGTTGACGATCTCGTACACGCCCGGGCGGTTGACATGACCGCTGACGGCAACCATGCGCGTGCCGGGCGACGTGGCCGTGCCGATGGCGGTGTACGCGGCCGCGCCGTTGACGGCGATCCACGGGAGGTTCGACAGCGTCTCGACGTTGTTGACGATGGTGGGTTGGCCGTACAGGCCGATGGCCGCCGGGAAGAACGGCGGCTTCAGGCGCGGCTCGCCGCGCTTGCCCTCGAGGCTCTCGATGAGCGCGGTCTCCTCACCCACCACGTAGGCACCGGCACCCCAGTGCAGCACGATGTCGACGCTGAACTTCGTGCCGAGGATGTTGCGGCCGATGTAGCCCGCGGCGTACGCCTCGTTGAGCGCTGCACCGACGCGCTCGTGCGCCAGCGGCATCTCGCCACGGATGTAGAGGAACACCTGCGACAGTCCGGCGGCGTAGGCGGCGATGAGGCAGCCTTCGATGAGCTGGTGCGGATCGCGCTCCATGAGGAGGCGGTCCTTGTAGGTACCGGGCTCGGACTCGTCGCCGTTGACGACGAGGTAGCGCGGGAACTTGCCGGGGGGCATGAGGCCCCACTTCGTGCCGGCAGGGAAACCGGCACCGCCGCGGCCGAGCACCGTGGCGTTCTTCACTTCCTCGTGCACCTCGGCGGGCGTGCGGCGGAGCGCCGCCTTCAAGCCCTCGTACCCGCCCGTGGCGTGGTAGCGCTCGAGCGTGTAGCCGTCGTCGAACGAGAAGCGGGAGGTGACGATCTGCGGGCGGTCGCCATCGTCGATGAAGCCGGCGGCCCAGGGGTACGAGCTCACGATGCGGCCTCCGGCATCCACTCGGGGGCAACCGGCTCGTCGGGCGATGCGACGCCGGCGGCCTTGTCGGCCGGGATGGTCTGGCGCACCCGCGCGAGCGTGCCGTGCGGCGGGATGTCGCCGTCGAGGCGACCGGCGCGCAGGTCGTCGATGAGCTGATCGAACGACTCGGTGGTCATGCGGTGGCAGTGCCGGTAGTTCACCTGCAGGTTCGGCGCCTCCGTGCATGCTGCCTGGCACTCGGCGTGCTCGAGGGTGAACATGCCGTCGGCGGTGGTACCGCCGGCCTTCACTCCCAACGTGTGCTCGGCGTGGTGCATCAGTTCGTCGGCGCCGAGCAACTGGCAGCTCATCGTGCCGCAGATGTTGACCAGGTACTTGCCCACCGGCTGGAACTTGAACATCTCGTAGAACGTGGCCGTGCCCATCACCTCGGCGGGCGTGGCACCGACCAGTTCGGCGACATGCGCGATGGCCTCGTTGGTGACGTACCCGTTCTGCTGCTGCGAGAGGTGCAGGAGCGGGATGGTGGCCGAGCGGGCCTTCGGGTAGCGCCCGATGATCTCCTTCGCGAGGAGCGTGTTGGCTTCGTTGAGACGGCTCACCTGTCGACTTCTCCCAAGACCGGGTCGACCGACGAGATGACGGCGACAGCATCGGCCACGAGGCCGCCGCGCATCATGTGCGGCAGGCACTGGATGTTGACGAACGATGGCGCACGCACGTGCATGCGGTACGGCGTGGGCGACCCGTCGCTCGCGATGTAGCACCCGATCTCGCCGCGCGGGCTCTCGACCGCCGCGTAGACCTCGCCCTCGGGCACCTTGAAGCCCTCGGTGAAGATCTTGAAGTGGTGGATGAGCGCTTCCATGCTCTCGTCGATGCGAGCGCGCGGTGGCGGCGTGACCTTCTTGTTCTGGATGCGGTAGTCGCCCGACGGCATGCGATCGAGGATCTGGTGCACGATGCGGATGCTCTCGCGCACCTCGTTGAGGCGGATGGCGTAGCGGTCGAAGGCGTCGCCGTAGCTGCCGACGACCACGTCGAACTCCATCTGGTCGTAGTGCAGGTACGGCATGTCGCGGCGGAGGTCCCACGGCACACCGGTGCTGCGCAGGATGGGGCCGGTGGCGCCGAGCGCCTGTGCCTCGTCGGCGGTGATGACGCCCACGCCCTGCAGACGGTCGCGCCAGATGGGCTGACCGGTCATGAGGATGTCGTACTCCTCGAGCCGCGGCGGGATCATCTCCAGCAGGTGCAGCACGTCGTCGCGCCAACCGGCCGGCAGGTCGGCGGCGACACCGCCGGGACGGATGAAGTTGTGGTTCATCCGCAGACCGGTGACCTTCTGGAAGAACCGCAGCACTTCCTCGCGTTCACGCCAGCCGTAGATCATCATGCTCACCGCGCCGATGTCCATGCCGTTGGTGGCGAGGAACAACAGGTGGCTGCTCATGCGGTTGAGTTCGCTGAGGAGCATGCGCATCCAGACGGCGCGCTCGGGGATGTCGCCCTCGATGCCGAGCAGTTGCTCGACGGCGAGCGAGAACACCAACTCGTTGTTGAGCGGGCTGAGGTAGTCCATGCGGGTGACGTTGGTGCCGCCCTGCATGTACGTGAGTTGCTCGCCCGTCTTCTCCATGCCGGTGTGGAGGTAGCCGATGATGGGCTTGCAGCGCAGCACCGTCTCGCCCTGCAGTTCGAGCATCAGGCGCAGCACGCCGTGCGTGCTCGGGTGCTGCGGCCCCATGTTGATGATCATCGTCTGATCCTCGGTGGGATCGACGGGGATGTCGCCGAGCTTGGCCGCCTCGGCCTCGCTCATGCGCAGCACGGAACCCACTTCGCGCAGCAGTTCGCGAGCGGTGATCTCGCTGCGCGGCTTGAGGCCCTGCTGCGGCTCGTTGCCGTCGCGGATGACGTCGACGATGCTCATCGCGAGCCTCGCTTCGTGAAGTCGGCGCTGAACTGCACCGGGATGCGGCTGGGATCGTCGTCCTTGCGGAGGGGGTGACCCTCCCAGTCCTCGGGCATGAGGATGCGCGTCAGGTCGGGGTGGTCGGTGAACGTGATGCCGAACATGTCGTACACCTCGCGCTCCATCGCCTCGCTGCCCGGGTAGAGATCGAACGCGCTGGCAATGGTGGGGTCGGTCTCCGGCACCTGCACGCGAATGCGCAGGCGCTCGCGGCGCTGCAACGACAGCAGGTTGACCACGACCTCGAACCGCTCGGGCACGACGCCGGCGGGCAGTTCGCGGTTCATGTGCAGCAGATAGTCGACCGCCGTGAGGTCGGCGCACATCGTGAACGTCTCGTCGAGCAGCGTGCGCAGCAGACGGATGTAGCCGTCGCGCGTGGGGTGCAGCACCTGCTGCCCGCGGCTGTCGCTGAGCGGCACGCCGTAGCGCTCAGCGGGCGCGGTGGCGTCCTCGGGGGTGGTTGCCTCGCTCATGGATCACCGCGTTCCCAGGATGACGGGGACCGGCTGCGCACCGGCGGGGATCTCGGTGACGTGCACGTTGGCACCCGCACCGGTCTCCTGGCGGCGGCGCATCAACTGGCCGTCCTCGATCAGTTGGTGGAGAGTCTCGATCGCATGGATGAGCGTCTCGGGCGTGGGCGGGCAACCCGGCGCGTAGACGTCGACGGGCACGACCTGGTCGACGCCCTGCACGATCGCGTAGTTGTTGAACATGCCACCGCTGCTGGCGCACACACCCATGCTGATGACCCACTTGGGCTCCATCATCTGGTCGTACACCTGGCGCAGTACAGGGGCCATCTTCTGGCTGACGCGGCCGGCGACGATCATGATGTCGGCCTGACGCGGCGAGGCGCGGAACACCTCCATGCCGAAGCGGCTGAGGTCGTAGTGCGCGGCACCGGTGGCCATCATCTCGATGGCGCAGCAGGCGAGGCCGAACGATGCGGGCCACGAGCTGCGGCTGCGCGCCCACTTCACAAGATCTTCCAACCGTGCGGTGATGGCGTTGTGCTGCAGGCCGTTCATGCCGTCGTCGAGGAGGTGCTGGACGATGCCCTTCTGCTCGCTCATGCGGCCGGCTCCTCGGGCCGGCCCTCGAGGCCGACGCGGCGGATGGTGGACGTGGTGGTGCGCTCGGCCGACACGGCCGGCGACAGGCGACGCTGCACGTTCACCGGGCCCCACTCGAGGGCGCCACGAGCGACGACGTAGACGAAGGCGGCGAAGAACACCACGCTGAACGCGATCATCTCCCACAGCGCGTACGAGCCGAGGAACGCACGGTCGACCGCGAACGGGTAGATGAAGATGAGCTCGATGTCGAACATGATGAACAGCATCGCGACCACGTAGAACGTGACCGGGAAACGCTCGGGTGGCTCACGGCTCGGGACGATGCCGCACTCGTACGGTGCCGTCTTCGCTGCCGACGGCCGTCGCGGTGCGAGCAGGCGCGACGCACCGAAGCTGAGTGCGCCGAACAACGTCGCCAGGACGAGCAGGACGATGATCGGCAGGTACTGACCCATGGATCAGGCCTTCGCGGGCAGTGCCTTGGCGGCTCGGTTGGCGCGGACGTAGCGGTCGCGTCGGTGCAGCAGCCAGCACAGGATGAGGAAGATGATCAGCGACGAGATGGTGATGATGGCCGCCGGCTGACGCTTCGAACCGGGATCGCGCACCATGTAGATGTACTCGTGCGAACGTTCCGTGTCGATGACGGGCCGCGCCGGTGCTCGACCGGGCTCGAGTCGCTGCGGCACCAGCGGCGCCACTTCCACCAACGCGTAGTGAGGGTCGTGCCAGAACGCGAGGAAGTCGATGCGATCGCCCCAGAACGTGGGATGACGGTCGCCACCCTTCTCGTACACGGCGACGACGACGAACTCGCCGGCTGCCATGGCGCCCGACTCCTCGAAGAACACCGAGCCGTTCGAGCCGGCCTGCTGGAACGCCGGCAGTGCCGGGTCGAGCTTGGTCCAGCCGCTGTCGATGAGCTCCTGCTGCACCGCGGCGGCATCGGCCGACGCGTCACCCGAGGGGGTGAACGGTTCCTCGATGATGCCGACCTCGTACAGTTGCCCGCTGTCGCGGATGACGGTCTCGTTCGCGACCGGTTTCCATGACGCGTCGGGCCCGAGCAGGCCCTTGCCGTACGACCACCAGATCGCACCCATCAGGAACATCCAGCCGGCGAGACCGGCGAGCGCCACGAGGAAGCCCAGGCGGGCGCCCATGTTCGTGCCGAGGATGAGGTAGACGCTGCCGCACAGCACCGCCACCGAGATGATGACGATGAGGGTGCCGCGGAGCTCCCATTCCCAGTTGACGGCCAACAGTGCGTGCATCAGAGACTCCGGACGTATTCGACGATGGCCTTGATCTGCTCATCGGTGAGCATCGAGCCGAAGCCGGGCATGCGGCCCGAACCCTGGCCCTGCATGCCGTACTTCTTGCCATTGCTGGAACCCAACTTGATGAACGAGATCATGTCGGCCTCGGTGGGGAAGTGCGTGTTGGTGGCACCACCGGTGAGGTTCCAACCGAACGCGCCCTGACCGGTGACACCGGGATCGCCGTAGCTCCACCCTTGCGTGTGGCAGCGAGCGCAGCTGTAGGCACCGCTGGCGAGATCGAGGTTGAACAGCGCCTCGCCCTGCGACGCACCGGGGTTCTGTGCCAGGTACGTGTCGACCGCCTTCTGGATCTCGTCCTGGGTGGCGGCCTGCAGCGAGCCGCCGTCGCACACCGACGGGTCGGCGGTGGCCGAGAAGCTCGAGTCGGTGAGGCAGCCCTCGGGCTCCTTCTGGATGCTCTCGAGGTACACCAGCAGGGTCTCGATGTTCTGCGCGGTCATCGGGCCACCACCCGGGGCGCCCCATGCCGACATCGGCGAGAACGGACGGCCGTAGTTCAGGATGAACCGGACCTCTTCCTTGCTGTAGCGGTAGAAGACCGTGTCGAGCGCCGGCGCGAACCAGTTCACGGCGCGCACTTCACCGGTCTTCGGATCGGTGATCGCGTACGGGGCCTGACCGCCGGTGGCATTGAGGCCGCCGTGGCAGCCGGCGCAGTTGAAGCCACCGTTGGCGGTGGTCTGGAACAGGTTCTCACCCCACCCGATGAACTGCTCGTGCTTGAAGTCCTGCGCGCCGGCCTGACGACCGGGCTCGAGGATCCAGTACACGGGCAGGCCGATGACCATGGTCACCAGGAGCAGCACGCCGAGAAGCTGCATGCGCTCGAGACGACGGCCCTCCAGGACCTCGTCGTCGTAGTACGGCTTCCTGTTCGGCGCCATCTCGACCTCGGAGCCGAGCTCCTTGCGAGCAGCCGCGTTGTTCAGGAAGTAGTACGTGATCCAGCCGACGAGGACGACGGCGAAGATCACCCAAGCAACAGCCGTGGTGTTCAGCGCGATCATCCGTGGCCACCTCCACCCGTGATGCAGTGCGGACCCTCGGCCTCTTGGCCGGTGGTGTTGGTGCCGATGGGGGCACCGGTGAACACGGTCGACGTGTCGATGATGACATCGCTCGTGGCCGTGACGGTGATGGCGAACTGGTCCATGCCGCGGGGCGCCGGACCGGCCTTCTTCTCGCCCACCCGGTTGTACTGCGAACCGTGGCAGGGGCACTCGAACCACTGGCTGCTCTTGCACTCGGGCACGCGGCAACCGAGGTGCGGGCACTTCTGGTACAGCGCGACCACACCGTTCTGCATGCCGCCGAGCAGCGGCTGGTACTCGGCGATGCCCTGCGCCTTGGGGAGGGCCTCGGCCGGGTACTGGGTGATGTACGAGCGTGCGCTCGACGAGTAGAAGAACCCGCCGTTGCTGCGGATGCTGGAGATGATGTCGTCGAGCTTGCCGACGGCGACCTTGCCACCGAACACCGGTGCGGCCGTGGGCCACAGGAACGCCACGAAAGCGCCGGCGGCGAACGTGCCGAGGCCGGCGCTCATGAGCGTGACGGTGGCGCGGTTGAAGAACTGACGACGGCTGACGCCGATGGCCTCCTCGTCGGGGGCCACCCACACGGCAGGGGCCGACGACTCGGGAACCACGAGGCTGGCCTCGCGGGCTTCGACAGCGGCGCGCTCGACCTCGCGACCCGTGGGGGCGGGCCCGTCGATCTCGGCGTCGCGGTCGCGGCGGCGGGTCTCGCGGCTGAGTGCACCGGCGCCGCGCACGTCGCTCTTGCGAGCGGCGGTGAGCAGGACGATGCCGAACAGCAGCACGAGGCCGACGACGGCGATGAGGATGATGGCAGCAGGACTCATGACAGCAGATGCCTCACAGTTCGAAGAAGATGCCGTCACGCCACGGGAGCGTGAAGTTGAAGCCGGGACCACGGAAGAACGAACCGATGATGACGAGCACCGCCCAGAACATGAGGTGCACGGTCATCAGCGAGGTCGCGAACTTGCGATCCTCGGGCTTGTTCGACGGGTTCTTGTCGATGTACGGAGCAAGGATGAGGGCCACGAGGCCGACACCGGGGATGGTGACGCCGGCCACCATCGGGTGGAACATCGTCAACAGTTCCTGCAGGCCGAGGAAGTACCACGGAGCCTTCGATGGGTTCGGCGTCTTGTTGATGTTGGCTTCCTCGAGCAACGGTGCGTTGACGAAGACGCTGAAGAAGAAGGTGAACGACAGGCACGCGAGGGCGGCGACGAACTCGGCGGCGAGGAGGTGCGGCCAGGTGTGCACCTTGTCGACCGGCGAGGCCTTGACGTCCTGGATGGAGCCGCTCTTCACCACGGTGAGCAGTCGCTGGGTGTGACCACCGGGGCCGGCACCCACGGGCACGCCACCACCGGCCGGAGCAGCGGTGACCACGCTGGCCACCTTCTCCTGCACGGCCACCGCGCCGCCGCCCGATTCGGCCTGGGCCTTGCGGGCCTTGCTGCGCTCGAGCAGGTGCGCCGGGATGCGCGGGTCGGCAGCGGCCTCGTCGGCGGAGCCGGCAGCCGGGGCGGCCGCCGCGGCTTCGGACGCGCCTTCTTCGGCGGCGGCCTTCTCGCGGGCGGCCTGCGCCCGCTTGAGGAGGTGTTCGGGGATTTCAGTCATCGATCGCCTCCGTCACTCACAAGGGACCCGAGATGCCGCCGTCTTTGCGGACACGCCAGAAGTGGATGGCCATGAAGATGACGATCACGAACGGCAGCATCAGCACGTGGAGCACGTACCAGCGCAGCAGCGTGTCGCCACCGATCTCCTTGCCGCCGAGCAGCACGAACCGCACCTGGGTACCGATGACGGGCGAGTAGCCCATCATGTTGGTGCCCACGGTGACCGCCCACAGGGCCAACTGGTCCCACGGAAGCAGGTAGCCGGTGAAGGAGAGGAGCAGGGTGAGCATCAGCAGCACGACGCCGATGACCCAGTTGAACTCACGCGGCGGCTTGTACGCGCCGTGGTAGAAGACGCGGGCCATGTGCAGGAACACGCTGAGCACCATCAGGTGGGCACCCCATCGATGCATGTTTCTGACCAACAGGCCGAACGTCACCGAGGTCTGCAGGTTCGAGATGTCGTTCCACGCCTGCACGTCGGTGGGGCGGTAGAAGAACATCAGGAAGATGCCCGTGACCGTGAGCAGGATGAAGAGGAAGAAGCTGAGGCCACCCAGGCACAGGGTGTAGCTCACCTTCACCGCATGGCGCTTCACCTTCACCGGGTGCAGGTGGTACAGCACCGAGTTCATGATGACGTAGCTGCGGTTGCGCGGGCTGTCGGTGTAGCCCTTGCGGAAGATGGAACCGGGCCGGAAGATGGAACTCCAGGCCTGGCTGCCCTGCACGTCGTCGAGCGTCTTGTTGAGACGGTCTTTGACGGTGGGCTTGGGAGTGTCGTCGAGGATCTTTGCCATTTCTCTTCCTCAGAACCGCATGCCGTAGGCGTAGCCGTGGTTGTTGGTACGGGTGTGTGCGTCGCCGGTGGTGCCAGGAGCGCCGGCCTTGCCGAGGATGATGACCCCGGTCGGGCAGCGGTCCACGCACAACTGACAGCGCGTGCAGATGTCGTCGTCGATGATGAACACGACGTTGTCGCTGGGGTCGAGCCCCGGCTTCTCGGTGCCGTTGGATTCCGCGATGGCGTCGGGTGTCACCATGTGGATGCACTTCCACGGACAGATGTCGACGCAGCCCTCGCACATGATGCACTCGGTCTGATCGATGTGGATGAACTGCTTGGGCTTCACCGCCTTCGACAGGTAGTCGGCGTCCACCTCGACGAGCAGGTACTCGTCGGTGAACGGCATCATCGGCGGGTTGGCGTCGGTCTTCGCCATTCGTCAGCCCTTCTTCACCAGCGGACGACCGAACGTGCTGGTGGCCACTTCGCTGCCCGGCTTGACGTCGCCGCGCTTCTGCCACTTCGCCCAGAGCACGCACATCAGCACGAAGAAGTAGACGTGGATGACGATGACCACGATGTCGCGGACCGCTTCGTACGACATGGTGATGGGGAACGAGCCGCCGAGCGCCTCGGGCTTGAAGATGTCGCCCGGGCCGTAGATGACGTTGTTCTTCGACCACAGCAGCTCTTTGTCGGCGTGCTCGATGAACTGGTGCGGCGCGACACCGAAGGCGATGAACATCAGGCCGAACACGTAGGTGGCGGCGAGCATCGCTTCACCCCACGACGTGGGGGTGCCCTTCGGTCGGCGCTTCATGTACGGGATGACCGCGAGCGCGCCGAAGGTGGCCAGGAAGAACGAGAAGAGGAACGCCACGTTCATCCCGGGCCAATGCAATGGGTTGGTTTCGAATGCGATCAGCAACGCCGCTGCCCTTCCATGTGAACTGCTGCACGAACTGTAGCCACGCGACCCAGGGGTTGAGCCAGTCCGTCCGCGGAAACGCGGAATGACCTCTCCCCCACGACGGGTGTCACCGTGTTGGTCTACCACGCGGCACGACGCCGGACCGTCCCCTCGTGAACTCGTGCACGACCCGCCGCGTGGCTCGACTTCGCGGACAGGTGTCGCGGATTTCCCGCTCACGGCCCTTCTCCGTCTATCGTTCACCCCGTGACCGAGATTCCCGAGCACCTGCTGAAGCGGAGCAAGGCCGCCAAGGCCAAGGCCGATGGCGCCGAGGCGCCTGCCGACGCGCCCGCTGCCCCGTCGACCGCGCCGGCCACCACCGGCGACACCGCCCCGGCGCCGGCCGCGGCTGCCAAGGCCGTCGAGCCGAAGGCGCCCGCTGCGCCCGAGGTGAAGCCCGACATCCCCGTCGTGGCCGCCTACAAGGCTCGCAAGAAGATTCCGGTGTGGGCGATGATCACGCTGAGCATTCTCCCCGTGTGGGTGTTCATGTACGTCCTCGCCATGAAGCCGGTCGTCACCGAGGCCTCCGGCCCGCTCGGCGACGGTGCGGTCGCCTACGCCACCAACTGCTCGGGTTGCCACGGCGCCGGCGGTGAGGGTGTCGGCTCGGCCTACGGGTTCGTCGACGGCGCCGTGCTGAAGACGTTCCCCGTCATCGAGGACCAACTGCGGTGGGTGTACCTCGGCACCAAGAACTACGCCGATGCCGGCGTCACCATCTACGGCGATCCGAACCGTGAGGGCGGCGCGCACGTCACCGGCGCCAGCGGCGGCCAGATGCCCGGGTGGAAGGGCAGCATCACCGACGCCGAGATCCTCGCCTCGGTCTGCGACGAGCGCTACGGCCTCGGCGGCGGCGACCAGTCGAGCGACGAGTTCGTCGAATGGTGCTCGCCCGAGAGCGAGATCTACGCGGCACTCCTCGACGGGTCGGCGACCTTCGAGAACCTGCACGAGGTGTTCGCCGACAAGGGCGTCCTCGAGATCGGCTCGACGCCCATCCCGGGTCTCTCCGAGCGCCCGTGACCCGCGACGCCCGTTGACGGGCGTCACACACAGCAAACCTTCGACCGTGTGGCCGCTTCCGCGAGGGAGCGGCCACACTGTTGTGTCGTGACCGACCACGCCGATCTCTCCACCGACGTCCTCGTCATCGGCGGTGGCCCCGCCGGTGCCGCAGCGGGCTACTGGCTCGCTCGCCACGGCGTCGACGTCACCATCGTCGAGCGCAAGACGTTCCCCCGCGACAAGACGTGTGGCGACGGGCTCACCCCGCGGGCCGTGCATCAGTTGGGCGAGATGGGCCTCACCGAACAACTGTCGAAGTACCACCGCTATCACGGCCTGCGCGCCACCGGCATGGGACGCGAACTCGAGCTGCAGTGGCCGACGCACTCCGTGTACCCGAGCCACGGGTACGTCGTGCGGCGCCGCGAACTCGACCAGATGGTCGCGCAGAACGCGGTCGACGCCGGGGCCACGCTGCTCACCGGCCACGAGGCGCTCGACCCGGTGATCGACCGTGGCTTCGTGCGCGGCGCCACCGTGCAGACCAAGGACGGCGCGACGAAGCAGATCTCGGCGCGCTACGTCGTGGTGGCCGACGGCGCGAACAGCCGCTTCGGTCGTGCGCTCGGCACGTTCCGCACGCGTGAGTGGCCGTACGGCACGGCCATCCGCACGTACTGGGAGACGCCGCGCCATGCCGACCCGTGGATCGAGTCGGCGCTCGACGTGAAGGATCGCAACGGCAACCCGATGCCCGGCTACGGCTGGATCTTCCCCGTCGGCGACGGCACCGTGAACATCGGCGTCGGTCTGCTCAGCACGTTCCGCGACTTCAAGTCGGTCAACACCACGCACCTCCTCGACGCCTACGCGCACCAGGTGGCCGACCGATGGGAGATCGACCCCACCAAACCCGAGGCGAAGGCCACCAGCGGTCGCATCCCGATGGGCGGTTCGGTGGGCCCGAAGGCCGGCCCCACGTACCTCGTCATCGGCGATGCCGCGGGCAGCGTGAACCCGTTCAACGGTGAGGGCATCGACTACGCCTACGAGACCGCGCGCATGGCCGCGCAGGTGTTGTTCGACGCCATCTCCGCCAACGACCCCACTGCGCTGCAGCAGTACCCACGGCTGCTCGACGAGGAGTACGGCGACTACTTCAAGGTCGCCCGCCTCTTCGCCCGCGTCATCGGCCGCCCGGCATTGATGCGCGAGCTCACCCGCGTGGGAATGCAGAGCCGCACGCTCATGGAGTGGGTGCTGCGCATCATGGCGAACCTGTTGCGCGAGGACGAGCTCGGCCCGGCCGAGGCCGCCTACAAGGCCGCCGCGAAGATCGTCAAGCTGGCCCCGAACGCCTGACCCGTCGCGGCCGCCGACGGGCGCGGTTCAGAGCGTGGCGAGCAGCGCGGCCGGCGCGGCGTACAGCACGTCGGTGGCCGCGCTGGGCGGCAGCAGTTCGCACGCGGCCTCGGCGCGCTGGGCCCACTCACGAGCGACCGCCATCGCGGCCTCGACACCACCGTTCGACCGCACGATGGACAGTGCCTTGTCGCGCTCGACCTGATCGAGCGGCTTGCCCAGCAACGCGAGCAGCTCCACTGCCGCCACGCCACCGGCCTGCAACGTGCGCAGCACGGGCAACGTGTAGACGCCCTCCACCATGTCGTGGCCGGCTGGCTTGCCGAGCTGTTCGTCGGTGGCGGTGAGGTCGAGCAGGTCGTCGACCACCTGGAACACCATGCCGAACGACTCGCCGTACTCGGTGAGCGCGTCGATGGTGGGCCGCGGCAGATCGGCCACGATGCCGCCGATGCGCGCTGCGGTGGAGTACAGCGACGCGGTCTTGCCGCTGATGCTGCTGAGGTAGCTGGCCTCGGGTCGCGCCGAGTTGTACGTGTGGCGCAGCTCTTCGATCTGGCCCTCGCACAAGCGGCCGATGGTGCGAGCCAGCAGACCGGCCACCTCGGTGCCGAGCGATGCCGCGATCTCCGACGCACGGGCGAGCAGGAAATCGCCGGCGAGGATGGCTTGCAGGTTGCCCCACTTCGCATTCACGGTGTCGACACCGCGACGCGTGTCGGCCTCGTCCATGACATCGTCGTGGTAGAGCGAACCGGTCTGCACCAACTCGCACGCGATGCCACCCTGCACCGACCGTTCGTACAGGTCCGGGTCGGCCGGCCCCGCCACCTGCGCCGCCACCACCGTGAGGATGGGCCGCAGCCGTTTGCCGCCGGCGACGATGAGGTGCGACGCGATCTCGCTGAGATACGGGTCGGGGGTGCGGACGGACTCCTTCAACGCCTCCTCGATGCGCGCCAGATCGGCGGCATGCGACGGCAGTGCGAAGAGGGGGGCGGAGGGCACGGCCGCAAGGCTACGCCCTCCGGGGGAGGCAGACCAACGGTGCTGTCAAGTCACGCGCGCGGGCGGCGTTCGCGAACCCTTGCTCCGGCACGTTGCTTTCTCCACCCACCGATACACTTCCCCCATGTTCGAACGCTTCACCGATCGGGCCCGGCGGGTCGTGGTGTTGGCACAGGAGGAAGCACGCCTCCTGAACCACAGTTACATCGGCACCGAGCACATCCTGCTCGGCCTCATCCACGAGGGTGAGGGCGTCGCCGCGAAGGCGATGGAATCGCTGGGCATCAGCCTCGAGGCGGTGCGCAGCCAGGTCGAGGAGATCATCGGTCAGGGTGGCTCGTCGCCGTCCGGCCACATCCCCTTCACGCCGCGTGCGAAGAAGGTGCTCGAGCTGTCGTTGCGTGAAGCGCTGCAGTTGGGTCACAACTACATCGGCACCGAGCACATCCTGCTCGGCCTCATCCGTGAAGGCGAGGGCGTCGCCGCCCAGGTGCTCGTGAAACTCGGCGCCGACCTCAGTCGTGTTCGCCAGCAGGTCATCCAGTTGCTCAGCGGCTACCAGGGTGGCCAGGGCAAGGGCGAGCCGCAGGCCGCCAGCTCGTCGAGTGCCGCTCCGAAGGAAGAGGCCACCGACAAGGGCAACAGTCAGATCCTCGACCAGTTCGGTCGCAACCTCACCCAGCTCGCTCGCGAGAAGAAGCTCGACCCGGTCATCGGTCGCGCTCGCGAGATGGAGCGCGTGATGCAGATCCTCAGCCGCCGCACCAAGAACAACCCGGTGCTCATCGGCGAGCCGGGCGTCGGCAAGACCGCCATCGTCGAAGGCCTCGCGCAGAAGATCGTCTCCAACGACGTGCCCGACACACTGCGCAACAAGCAGCTGTACACGCTCGACCTCGGCGCGCTCGTCGCCGGCAGCCGGTACCGCGGCGACTTCGAGGAGCGTCTGAAGAAGGTGCTCAAGGAGATCAAGACCCGCGGCGACATCATCCTCTTCATCGACGAGATCCACACGCTCGTCGGTGCCGGTGCGGCCGAAGGCGCCATCGACGCGGCGAGCATCCTCAAGCCGATGCTCGCCCGCGGCGAGCTGCAGACCATCGGCGCGACCACGCTCGACGAGTACCGCAAGCACCTCGAGAAGGACGCCGCGCTCGAGCGTCGCTTCCAGCCGGTGAAGGTCGACGAGCCGACGCTCGCACACACCATCGAGATCCTGAAGGGCGTGCGCGACAAGTACGAGGCGCACCACCGGGTCACCATCACCGACCAGGCCATCGTGGCCGCGGCCAACCTGGCCGACCGCTACATCAGCGACCGCCACCTCCCCGACAAGGCCATCGACCTCATCGACGAGGCCGGCAGCCGCCTGCGCATCAAGCGCATGGGCACGCCGCCCGATCTGAAGGAGCTCGAGCTCAAGCTCAACGACGTGCAGGAGGCCAAGAAGAAGGCCGTCGAGGAGCAGCGCTTCGAGGAGGCCGGCCGCCTGCGCGACCAGGAGAAGAACCTGCTCGAGGAGAAGGCCGCGAAGGAGGCCGAGGTCAAGGCCAGCGGCGTCGACCTGTTCGACGAGGTCGACGAGGAGGCCATCGCCGAGGTGCTGAGCATCTGGACCGGCATCCCGGTGTACAAGCTCACCGAGGAGGAGACGGCGAAGCTCCTCAACATGGAGGCCGAGCTCCACAAGCGCATCATCGGCCAGGAGAACGCCATCAAGGCGGTCAGCCAGAGCATCCGCCGCACCCGCGCCGGCCTCAAGGATCCGAAGCGCCCGAGCGGCTCGTTCATCTTCCTCGGCCCCACCGGCACCGGCAAGACCGAGCTCGCGAAGACCCTCGCCGAGTTCCTCTTCGGCGACGAGAACTCGCTCATCGCGCTCGACATGTCGGAATACATGGAGAAGCACACCGTCAGCCGCCTCGTGGGTTCGCCCCCCGGCTACGTCGGCTACGAAGAGGGCGGCCAGCTCACCGAGGCCGTGCGGCGCAAGCCGTTCAGCGTGGTGCTGTTCGACGAGATCGAGAAGGCCCACCCCGACGTGTTCAACACGCTGCTGCAGATCCTCGAGGAAGGCCGTCTCACCGACAGCCAGGGCCGCAGCGTCGACTTCCGCAACACGGTCATCATCATGACCTCGAACCTCGGCACCCAGGACCTGCGCAAGGCCAACATGGGCTTCACCAAGGCCGACGAGGCGATGAGCTACGAGCGCATGAAGGACAAGGTCAACGATGCGCTGAAGGGCCACTTCCGCCCCGAGTTCCTGAACCGCATCGACGAGACCATCGTGTTCCACGAGCACTCGCGCGAAGCCGTGATGCAGATGGTCGACCTGATGACCAAGCGCCTCATCGGCCAGCTCGAGAGCCAGGGCCTCGGCATCGAGCTCACCCAGAGCGCCAAGGAACTGCTCGCCGTGAAGGGCTACGACCCGCAGCTCGGCGCCCGCCCGCTGCGTCGTGCCATCCAGCGCATGATCGAGGACGTGCTCAGCGAGAAGCTGCTGTACAAGGAGTTCCACGCCGGCCAGATCATCGTCGTCGACACCGAGGACGACCCCGATCGGCCCGGCGAGCAGCGGCTCAACTTCCGTGGCGTCGAGGGCTTCCAGCCGCCGTCGGCCGTGGAGCTCGCGGCCACCGGCGCCGAGGGCGAACCGCCGGTCGCTCCCACCGAGTGAACCGACCCTCCTGAGCGTGGCGCGCGAGCGCTGACAGAATGAGCGCCGTGCGTCGCGTCCTCCTTGCCCTTGTCGCCGTGCTGGCCTTGGCGGCGTGCAAGGTCGACACCCGGGTCGATGTCGTCGTGCAACCCGATGGGGCAGGCACGATCACGCTCACCGCGACCGCCGATGCCGAGTTGGTGACCGCTGCGCCCGGACTTGCCGACGATCTCCGCTTCGACGACGTCGAGGCCGCCGGGTGGACTGTCGAGGGCCCCACCGCGCTCGACGACGGCGGGTTGCAGGTCGTCGTGTCGCATCCGTTCGCCACGGTCGAGGAGGCGACGGCGCTGCTGCAGTCGCTGAACGGCCCGGACGGGCCGCTGCACGACGTGGTCGTCGGGCGGACCGTCACCGACGACGACATCACCACCACCCTCTCGGGCAGCATCCGGGTGTCGAACGGGCTGGATGCGTTCGCCGACCCCGATGTGCTCGCGGCCATCGGTGGCAGCCCCTACGCCGACGACCTGGCCGCCGCCAACCTCCGCCCGGCCGACGTCCTCACGTTCACGTTCACGGCCGACCTCCCCGGCGATCCGGTGATCGATCCGAGCAGTTCGAGCGGCAGCACGGCCGGCAGCACGGCGGCACCGATCACCGTCGACGGCACGGCACCCGAGGTCGACGACGACGTGCACACCTGGAGCGTGCCGCTCGACGGCACCACCGCCGACCTGGCCACGACGTCGGTGCTCGCGCAGGGTGGCAGCGGCGGCATCTGGGGCACGGTGGCGACGGTGGCACTCGTGGCGCTGATCGCGTGGGTGGTGTTCGCCATCGGGTTCATCCTGATGGTCGCCAAAGCGCGCCGCGACCGGGCCCGCCGACGCCTCGCTCGCTGACCGCCGAACCCTGTCACACCCCTTCCGTACGGTCGGGCCATGACCAAGATGCGCCTCGTGTACCGCTGCACCCAGTGCGGCACCGCCACGCCCAAGTGGGCCGGCCGGTGCAGCTCGTGCGAGGCGTGGAACTCGCTCGAGGAAGACGTGCACGCCACCGACGCCGCACTCGGCGCACGTGTGGGAGGTGTGCCTGCGGTGCCCATCGGTGAGGTCGACGCACAGTTCGCCCAGCCGCACTCCACCGGCCTCCCCGAGCTCGATCGTGTGCTCGGCGGCGGGTTGGTGCCGGGTTCGGTCACCTTGCTCGGCGGCGAGCCGGGCATCGGCAAGAGCACCATCCTCTTGCAGTTGCTCGCAGCCTGGCCGACCCGGAGTCTCTACGTCAGCGCCGAGGAGAGCGCGCAGCAGGTGCGACTGAGGGCTGAGCGGCTGCAGGCGGTGCGGCCACACCTGTGGCTGTTGCCGGAGACCTCGCTCCCTCACATCGTCGCCGCCATCGATCAGGTGCAGCCGCAGCTCGTGGTCATCGACAGCATCCAGACCATTGCCCACCCCGACGTGGCGTCGGCGCCCGGCAGTGTGGTGCAGGTGCGCGAGTGTGCGCACCGTCTCGTGGGCGAAGCGAAGCGACGCGGCATTCCGGTGGTGTTGGTCGGCCACGTCACCAAGGAAGGCGGTCTGGCGGGTCCGCGTGTGCTCGAACACGTCGTCGACACCGTGCTCAGCTTCGAGGGCGACCGGCACCATGCGTTGCGGCTGCTGCGCGCGGTGAAGCACCGCTTCGGGCCCACCAACGAGCTCGGCGTGTTCGAGATGACGGGCGACGGGCTGCGCGGCGTGCCCGATGCGAGCCGGCTGTTCCTCACCGATCGGCGTACCGGCGTGGCGGGGTCGGCCGTCACCCCCACGCTCGAAGGACAGCGGCCGTTGTTGGTCGAGGTGCAGGCGCTCACCAACCAGGTGCCGAACGGTGTGCCACCACGGCGCAGCGCACAGGGCACCGATCCGGGACGGCTGGCGTTGCTGCTCGCGGTGCTCGAGCGGCGGGCACGCCTGCCGATGGGCCAGCACGAGGTGTTCACCTCGGCGGTCGGCGGCGTTCGGCTCACCGAGCCCGGCGCCGACCTGCCGCTGTGCCTGGCGCTGGTGAGCGCGTTGCTGCACCAGCCACTCCCGTCCGATCTCGTGGTGTTCGGCGAGGTCGGGTTGGCGGGCGAACTCCGTCAGGTTGCGCACGCGCCACGCCGCTTGGCCGAGGCCGCGCGCATGGGCTTCCAGCGCGCGATCGTCCCGGCCAACTCCCCCGACGACACCTCGGGCATGCACCTGCTGCGCGTCGGAACCGTCACCGAGGCGCTGCTGGCCGCAGGGCTGTCGCCGAAGGCGGTCTCCTCGGCGAGGTGACCCCTCCCAGCGCGCGGTGCCACCTCGTAGACTGCACGCATCATGCCCGCCCAGCCCTCCCCCAACGATGTGCTGCACGACGCACTCGCCATCGTCGCACCAGGCACTCCGCTGCGCGACGGCATCGACCGCATCGTGCGGGCGAAGATGGGTGCGCTCGTCGTGGTGGGCGACGACGCGACGGTGCTCGCCATCTGCTCGGGTGGCTTCCTGCTCGACGCCGAGTTCACACCGCAGCGGTTGAGCGAGCTCGCGAAGATGGACGGCGCCATCATCCTCAGCAGCGACGCGTCGCGCATCGCCCGGGCCAACGTGCATCTCGTGCCCGACCCCACCGTGCCCACCTCCGAGACCGGCACCCGACATCGCACCGCCGAGCGTGTGGCCGTGTCGCTCGGCGTGCCCGTCATCAGCGTCAGCGAAGAGATGAGCGTCATCAACGTCTACGCCGGTGGCATGAAGCGCCAGCTGCAGGACATCGGCCGGTTGCTCGACCGTGCCAACCAGGCGCTGCAGACGCTCGAGCGCTACAAGGACAAGCTCGACGACGCCACCAGCGCACTCACCGCGCTCGAGATCGAAGACGTCGTCACGGTGCACGACGTGGCGGCCGTCATCCAGCGCGGCGAGATGGTGCGCCAGATCGCTGCCGAGATCGAGACGATGATCGTCGAGCTCGGCGTCGACGCACGGCTGCTCCGCCTGCAGCTCGACGAGGTGTTCACCTCGCTCGACGATGAGCTCGATCTCGTCATCGCCGACTATCCCACCATCTCGGGGGAGCCCACCACCGGTGTCGACGGTGACGCACCGGCCACGCCGAAGGGGCTGCGGCTGCTCGCGCGGGTGCCACGCCTCCACGACGACGAGGCCCACGCCATCGCCGATCACTTCGGTGAACTGGCGAAGTTGATGCGCGCCAGCGCCGACGACCTCGCGGCCGTCCCCGGCATCTCGGCGAAGACCGCGTCGGCGGTGAAGGACACGCTCGACCGCCTCACCGAGAGCACGATCCTCGATCAGTACATCTGAGGGACGTCAGCGTCGACCGCTGTCAGGAACTCTGTCCGTATCGGCCGCATCTCCTGACAGCGATTGCCCTGCACTGTGCGCTACGCCGGGCGGTACGGCGTGGTGACCCCGGGCTGGTCGCCCTCGAAGGTGACCACACCGTCGTCGACCAGCTTGATGAGGTGCGCCAGCACGCTGCGGCCGGCGGCCTTGTAGAGCTTCTCGTTCACGCCCACGTAGAGGCGCTTCACCATGTCGGGGATGAGGGCCACCCCGTCGCGGACCGCACCGAGCACCTGCGCCTCACGGTCGAGGCGGTGCGCCACGAACGCGTCGATGAACGGTGGCACGTCGGTGACCGGCGCGCCATGGGTGGGCCACAACGTGGCCGGGAGCAACGCCCGCGCCCGTTCGAGCGAGGCGAAGTAGTCGCGCATGTCGCCATCGGGTGGCGTGATGACGGTGGTGCTCCACCCCATGATGTGATCGCCGGTGAACAGCGCTCGCTGCTCTGGCAGCCAGAAGCACGTGTGGTTGCTGGTGTGGCCGGGGGTGTGCACTGCTTCGAGCGTCCACCCGTCACCCGAGGCGGCGATGTCGCCGGTGACCACGCGGATGTCGGGCGTGAAGTCGAGGTCGAGCGACTCCTCCACCTTCGCCTCGCCCGCTTCCTCCGCGGCCTTGGCGGCGGCGAGCTCCTCCTCGTCGGGCTCGTCGGGTGTGTCGTCCTCCACCCAGTTCGGATTGAGCACATGGGGACCGAACGCCACCGTGGGAGCCCCGGTGAGGTCCTTCAGCCACGCCGCGAGCGGCGAGTGGTCGGAGTGGCAGTGCGTGACGAGAATGGCCGTGACGGTGCGCCCTTCGAGCGCGGCCGCCAGCGCCTCCTGGTGCGCCGCGATGGCCGGCCCCGGGTCGATGACCGCGACGTCGCGCTCGCCGACCAAGTACGTGCCGGTGCCGAAGTACGTGAACTTCGACGGGTTCTTCGCAATCACGCGCTGCACGTGCGGGGCCACCTGCACGGCCTCGCCGTACCTCGCGTCGTCGAGGGTGACGAACGGGATGGCGGTCACAGGTTCACCACCTGCACCGAGCCGACCGGCTTGCCGTGGCCGAGGATCCTCTCGTTCCACGGCGGTCCGGCCACGCCGATCTCGGCCAACATCGCCGCCATCAACGGCGGGCGAGCTCGATCGCCGCCGTCGGCGATCTTCAGCGCCACGGCACGACCATCGGGCAGGGCTGCGGCGAACACGCCGTCGGCGCCGTCCTTGGCCATCAGGCCGGGAATCTCACGCATGAACCACGTGACGTCGCGTTGCTCGCCGCCCACCATGTCGGGGTGTTGGTTCATCGCTGCGTAGACGGCGTCGCCCGCAGCACCAGCCGCACCGATGGCGATGTTGCGGAACGCGCGTGCGAGGCCGGTGAGCGACATCGCATGCGCCGGGGCACCACAGCCATCGATGCCGATGTGCGCGTGCGGTTCCTCGCAGAGCTCGTCGATCGCATCGGTGATGCACTGTTGCAGCGGGTGGTCCACGTCGAGGTACGACTCGTCGTGGGTCCAGCCGTTCAGCACGCAGGTGGCCAACATGCCGCTGTGCTTGCCGCTGCAGTTCATCTGCAACGGAGTACGCCCGCCACCGGCGGCGATGACGGCCCATGCGGCGGCCTCGTCGAGCGGCATCGACGGCGTGTTGCCGAGGTCGTCGGGGGTGAGCCCGGCGCTGGCCAGGATGCGGCGGGCAGCGTCGAGGTGCATGGGCGTGCCGTCGTGGCTGGCACACACCAGCGCGAGCTCGTCGGCGGGCAACTGCAGCCCCGCGCGCACCATCGCGACCGCTTGCATCGGCTTGTTCGACGAGCGCGGGTAGATGAGCACGTCGGGGTCACCGATCGCCAACTCCACCTCCCCCGTCGGCCCGAGCGCCACGGCAGCGCCGAAGTGCACGGACTCCAGGAAGTCGTTGCGGGTGGTGATCGCCACGGGGGCGAATGCGTCAGGGGTTGCCATTGCTGCCTGGGGGTGAGGAGGGTGGTTCGGACTTGCGGTCGCGCCGGCTGCGACGGGGCGCGATCTTCACGAGGTCGCTCTCGATGACCTCGTGTCGCTCCCCGACATCGGACAGCAGCGCCTGGGCCATCGCAGCGCCGGGGATGGCCAGCACGGCGCCCACGGGTCCCATCAGTGCCGCGCCACCGAGCGCGGCACCGAACGCCACCGCCGGGTGGAGGTCCATCGTGCGTGCGGTGACGCGAGGGACGAAGAGGTAGTTCTCGATCTGCTGGTAGACGACCACGAAGATCAGCACCGCGATGCCCTTGCCGGGCGAGTCGATGAGGGCGATCAACACCGGCAGCGCGCCGGCGAGATAGGTACCGACGACGGGGAGGAACTGGCTCACCACGCCCACCCACAGCGCCAACGCCACCGGCGCCTTCGTGCCCAGCGCCTGGAGCACCACCCAGTGGGAGAACGCCGACAGGCCGGCGAGCAGGGCGCGGGAGTAGAGGTAGCCACCCGTCTTGTCGATCGCGATGTCCCACGTCTGCAGCACCTGTTGCTGGCGTTCCGGGGTGAGCCGACTGCACAACGCGCGACGCAACTTCGGGCCGTCGGCCACGAGGTAGAAGGTGAACAGCGCCACCGACAGCGCCTGCAGCAGGATCCCGAGCGCCGCCACCGACACGTCGACGACACGACCGCTCTGACCGCGGATGAAGCGCTGCACCGCGCCGTTCGGGTCCTGGATCTCGGCGATCACGTTCGACGCGTCGATGTTGGTGCCGAACGTGTCGTTCGCGAAGTTGACGAAGCGGGTGACGTAGTCCTCGGAGTTCTGCAGCAGGTCGGCGATCTGCTGACCCACCAGCGCCGCAATGGCCCCGACGAACACGACGAACCCGACGATGACGCCGAGCACGAACACGGCCGTCGCGGTACCGCGCCGCCAACCGCGCCTGGCGAGTCGGTTCACTCCCGGCTCGATGGCGAGCGCGAGGAACATCGACACCACCAGCAGCGTGCCCAGCCCGTAGAGGCGCTCGACCACCGTGTCGACGCGCACCGCGATGAGCCAACCCACCCAGAAGATGAGGACCGCCTTCCACACCCAACGGGGCATGCGTGCGCGCGGTGACGTGTCGATGTCGGGCATCAGCGCGACCTTACCGATCCGGTCACCGGCGGCCGAGCCACCCGCGCAGTGCCGGTGCGAGGTCGCCTCGCTCCTGCACGTCGACGGCGTCGAGTCCCAACCAGGCCGCCATCGATTCGAGCTCGGCGACAAGGTCGTGCGCCACCTCGTCGACGGGCACGCCCGGCTCGGCGAACGCACCCTTCACCCGCAGCACGCCCTCCTGCCGGTCGGCCTTCATGTCGAGCCGGCCGACGAGCGAGTCGCCCCACAGCACCGGGAGCACGTAGTAGCCGTAGATCCGCTTGGGTGCCGGTGTGTAGATCTCGATGCGGTAGTGGAAGCCGAACAGGCGCTCGTTGCGGTCGCGGTGCCAGCACACCGGGTCGAACGGGCTGAGCAGCGCGCATGCCTGGACGCGACGGGGCAGCTTCGCGTCGGCGTGCAGATAGGCGGGCTTCGCCCATCCCTCCACCTGCACCGGCAACAGCCGCCCTTCCTCCACCAGTTCGGCCAGTAGTGGCTTGCACGGCTCGTTCTTCTGGCGGTGGTAGTCGGTGAGATCGGTCATCGTGCCGACACCATGGTGCTGCGCGGCGAGCAGCAGTAGTTCCTTGCGTGCCTCGCGTTCGGGTGCCGCGGGCGTGGCGAGCACCTCGGGCGGCAGCACCCGTTCGGTGAGGTCGTAGATGCGGGCGAAGTCGGTCGGCCGACGGATGGCCGACACATCGCCCTTCCAGAACAGATGCTCGAGCGCGACCTTCGCGTCGTCCCAGTCCCACCAGGTGCCCTTCTTGCCGACACGCTCGCTGAGATCACCCGCCGCAACAGGCCCGTCGAGCTCGATGCGCCGCAACACCTCGTCGATGTAGCCAGGACGTCGCTGGGCGAGATCCCAGTACTTCGACCACTTGTGATCGCGTTGCATCTGCCATCGGTGCAGGTGGTGATGGCGGGTGGGGACATGGCTCGCCTCGTGCACCCAGTACTCGAACAGGTCGCCGGCGACCGTGGCGTCGTGGATGAGCGCCCGCGGGTGCGGGCCGAGGCGCGCGAACAACGGCAGCTCCTGACTGCGCACGAGCACGTTGACGGAGTCGATCTGGATGATGCCCATCCGGTCGAGCACACGACGGAGGTGACGGCGGTCGACCCGGCCGGTGGGGCGCGGGTCGGTGAAGCCCTGTGCGGCGAGCGCGATGCGCCGCGCCTGCGCGAGCGAGAGCCGCTCGACGGCCACGGTGGTGGCCGGGTCAGTCGGCGACGGTGATGGTGACCGAGTTGATGACCACGTCGGTCTTCGGACGGTCACCGTGGCCGGTGGGCACCTTCTCCATCGCGTCGACCACCTCGAGGCCCTTCACGACCTGGCCGAAGTGGTTGTACTGCGGGGGCAGGCCGACGCCGCTGGGCCCGCTGATGAGGAAGAACTGGCTGCCGTTGGTGTCGGGGCCGGCGTTCGCCATGGCGAGAGAGCCGATCTGGTACCGCTGCTTCACCGGCTCGTCCTGGAAGCGATAGCCAGGGCCGCCGCGGCCGGTGCCGGTGGGGTCGCCGCCCTGGCAGACGAAGCCCTGGATGATGCGGTGGAAGATGACACCTTCGTAGTACTTGTACCCGGCGAGGAACACGAAGTTGTTCACCGTGATCGGCGCGTTGATCGCGTCGAGCGCGATGACCATCGTGCCCATGCTGGTGTCCATCGTCGCCGTGTAGCGCTTCGAGGTGTCGATGCCGAACTCGGGCGTGTCGTTGAACTGCTGGGTCTTCGGTGCGGACCCGTCGAGGGCCGGGAAGGGGTAAGCCATGCGCGCCACGCTACCCGCCGACGGCTTCCGGGCGTGATCCGTCCCACTTCGCCTTCTGGGTGAGTTGCGTCCCGGAAACCGGGACGCAACTCACCCTGTTCGACGGAATCTGCCGATCCCGTCGAGTCGCCGTGCCCAGTGTGAGCGTGAGACTCCACCGCCTCGACGCATTCGCCACACGCCACCATGGCCTGATCACCCTCCCCGACGCGCAGCGCCTGGGCGTGAGCCGCAGCAGTTGGTATCGCGCCATCGACAGCCAGCACTTCGAGCAACTCCATCCCGGCGTCGTTCGCCTGTGGGGAACGCCCTCGACGTTCGAACAGCGAGCCCTCGCCGCGGCCTGGGCGACCGGGCCTGATTCGATGACATCACACCGCACCTCCTCGCGGTTGTGGGGTGTGGAGCGACCCGCGGATGATCCGATCGACGTGATTGCGCCGCAGCGGAACCGAGGACCACGCCCGGACGGTGTGGTCCTCCATCGGCCGCGCGACCTGTTCGATCTCCGCCCGATCGTTCGGCGCGGTGTTCCGACGACGAACCCGATGCGAATGCTGCTCGACCTCGGTGCCGTCGACGAGGCGAGCGTGTACGACGCGCTCATCGCCGTCATGTCAGCGAAGGTCGCCTCGCCCGCGGCGATCCGCAGCGCGTTGGTACGCCACTCGAAGAAGGGACGGCACGGCGTGACCGCGCTGCGCTCGGCACTGGATCAGTGGCTCGACGACGAGCTCCCACCCGACTCGGAACTCGAGGACCGAATGGCCTCCCTCGTACGCGAGTACCGACTCCCGAAGGTGCTGTTCCACCCGATGGTCCAGGGCTACGAGGTCGACTTCCTCATCGCCGGCACGCGCATCGTCATCGAGTGCGACGGGTGGAAGACACACGGACTCGACCGCGACCAGTTCGAGTTCGATCGCATCCGCAACGTCGACCTCACGGCGGCCGGCTACGTGATGGTGCACATCACATGGCGTCGACTCACCACGCAGCCCGCGAAGGTGGCGGAGCAGCTGTGGAAGGTGCTCCGCGAATGGGCCCCGGAGCTGCTTGCCGGCGCAACTGGGTGAGATCCGTCCCGGTTTCCGGGACGGATCTCACCCAGAAGCGATGCTGGGACGAACGACGCCCAGAAACCCGCAGGTCAGTTGCGGGCGTTGTAGTCGGCGATGAGGCCGTTGGCCTGTTCGGCGGCGGCGTCGAGGGCGGTCGTCACGTCATCGCCGTTGAACACCGCGGCGACGGCCGTGGCGAGCACGGAACGGATCTGGCGCAGCGGGCCGACGACCGGCCCGGCCGACGTGGGGCCGTCGGGCGTGTCGAGCAACTGCTGGTAGGCCACGGCGAAACGCGGGTCGGCGGCGACGGTGCCCTTGTACGGCTCGAGGTCGAGGGCGTCGGTGCGGTTCGGCACGTAGCCCGTGGCCACCGCCCACTCGCTCTGCACCTGCGCGCCGACGAGGTAGGTGAGGAAGTCCCACGCCGCGGCGGAGCGCACGTCGTCGCCCGAATCGACCATCCAGAGTGCAGCACCGCCGATGAGCGCACCGGGTGCGCCGTCGGGACCGGGCATCGGGCCGACGCCGACGTCGTCGGCGTTGATGTTCGGGAACTGGCCGCTGCCGAGCACGGCGAGCACCGGACCGAGCGACGCCGAGGTGTTGATGGTCATCGCCGACGGCTCGGTCTGGTCGGCCATCTTCAACAGGTTGTCGTAGCCGGTCTGGCTGTTGTCACCGACGTCGACGGCCAGGCCGTCGTTGATCATGTCCTGCAGGAAGGTGAGCAGGTCGATGCCGGTCTGGTTGTTGTAGAGCACCTTCGTGGCCCGGTTCGTGCGACCGTTGTCGCCGTCGACATAGAACTCCTGCGCCTTCGCGAACCACTGCTCGACGTACCAACCACCGCCCGAGTCGAAGCCGCTCTCCAGCGAGAGGCCGTACTTCGCCGCACCCGAATCGACGATGGCCTGGCTCATCGAGCGGAGGTCGTCGAGCGATGCCGGCGGGACGTTCGGGTCGAGGCCCGCAGCCTCGAACACGCGCTTGTTGTAGAAGAGCACCGGGTTGGAGATGTTGAACGGCATCGCCCACTGCACACCCGACGTGCTGTACGCCTGCAGCGCGGTGGGCAGGAAGGCGGATGTGTCGAAGCCGCTGGCTTCGAGGCACTTGCCCACGGGGATGGCGCTGGCCGTGTCGACCATGGCCTGCACCTGGTACTCGGGGAGCTGCACGATGTCGGGGCGGTTGTCGGCCGACGCCTGGTAGTAGTTGTCGGCCGTCTCCTCGTACGAGCCCTGCACGAGCGACACCTTCACCACGTCCTGCGACGCGTTGTACGCATCGGTGAGTCGGGTGAGCTCCTCGCCGAGCGGGCCGCTCATGCCGTGCCAGAACGCGATCTCCACCGGGCCGGTCGCATCGGCGAGCGCGGCGGTGGGGCAGTCGGGCAACGTGTCGACCGCGATCGACGTGGTGCTCTCGGCGACCGTGGTGTCGCCGCCGGTGTCGGCGACGGTGCTGTCACCCGCAGGAGGCTGTGTGTCGCCGGAATCGGTGATGCTGCCGCCGCCGCTGCACGCGGCGACGAGGGTGACGGCCGCCAGTGCGACCGCAAGGCGGGAGGTTCGGGTGCGCATCAGCCCTTCACCGCCCCTGCGGTGAGACCGCGCACGAGCTGACGCTGGAACAGCACCAGCATGATGAAGATCGGCAGGGCAGCCACGACGAGTCCTCCTGTCACCAAGTTGATCTTGCTGATGTCGTTGTTCTTCAACCGTTCGAGACCGATCTGCACGGTCTCGTGTGCGCGATCGCCACGGATGACCTGTGACGGCCACAAGTAGGCGTTCCACGTGCCGAGGAAGGTGAACAGACCCAGCGCTCCCAGCGTAGGACGCGAGAGCGGCGCTGCCACCTCCCACAGGAAACGGACGTGCCCCACCCCGTCGAGCGATGCCGCCTCACGCAGCTCGGTCGGCAACTGCAGGAACACCTGCCGCACGAGGAAGATGCCGAACGTGCTGGCCAGCGACGGCACGATGAGACCCTGGTAGCTGTTCACCCAGCCGAGGGAGTCGGCGGTGCGCTCGTTGATGACGACGGTGACCTCGGCCGGTACCAGCATGGTGGCGAGGAAGAGCACGAAGATGGGGCCCTTCAGCGGGAACTGCAGGAACGCGAACGCGTACGCCGCGAGCAGGCTGGTGAGCACCACGCCGAGTGTGACCATCACCGAGACGAACACGCTGTTGAGCAGCAGGCGGCCGAGGTTGCCCTGGGTCCATGCGGCCTTGATGGTGCTGAGCGTGAGGTCGACGGGCAACAGCGAACGCGGGTGGTCGAGCGAGTCGGGACCGGTCTTCAACGCCTGCAGCACCACCGCGTAGATGGGGAACAGCACGATGACGGCGAGCACCACCAGCAACGTGTAGCGACCGAACTTGCGCGCACCTCGCACCGTGTCAGCGGCCATAGTGCACCCGCTTGTCGAGGCCGCGGAACTGCACCAACGCGAGCGCCAACGACAACACGAACAGCAACACCGCCGCAGCCGACTTCGTGCCGAGGTCGCCGCTGATGATGCTGTTGCGGCCGTAGATGAGATACGGGATGGTGGTGGTGCTCTTCTCTGGGTTGGGGCCGCCACCGGTGAGCAACGCGATCTCGCCGTAGGTCTGCAGCGCGCGCGTGGTGAGCACCACGGTGACGAACAGCAACGTGGGTGCGATCATCGGCAACGTGACGTTGGTGAACCGGCGCACGTTGCCGGCACCGTCGACGAAGGCGCTCTCGTACAGGTCGCGGGGCACGCTCTGCAACGCCGCCGTGACGATGATGAACGTGAACCCGAGGTTCGCCCAGATGCTGCTGAACGCGACGGCGAGCAGTGCCGTACCCGGGTCGTTGAGCAGACCCGGGTTCTTCAGCACCGGGAACCAACCGCTGAACAGGTCGGCGAACACACCGATCTGCGGCTGCAGCAGCACGAACCACACCAGACTCGCGACAGCGACACTGGTGGCGACCGTGCTGGAGAAGATGGTGCGGAACACACCGATGCCACGCAGATGCTTGTCGGCGAGCACGGCCAGGCCGACGCCCAGCACGAGCCCCGCGGGCACGGTGAGCGCCATCAGTTTCAGCGACACGCCGAGCGCGTGCTGGAACTCGGTACTCGTGAACACGTCCCAGTAACGACCCCAGCCGGCGTCGATGCACTTCGTGCCGGTGACGTCGCAGCGCAGGTGGCCGTTCTGCACGGCCTTCACCAACGGGTACACCGTCCAGACCGCGATGAGCACGACGCTGGGCAGCAACATGACCACCGCCCAGGGCACGTCGCGCAGCCGCCGCTTCATTCGATGCGCTCCCCCGACTCGGGGTCGAAGCGGTGCAGTCGTCCGGGTTCGGCGTCGAACGCGACCGGGTCGCCCACCTCGGGCAGGAACGAACCGGGGTCGAGCCGCGACACGAGGCGCGTGCCGTTGGCGTCGGCGAACAGCAGCACCTCGTGACCGAGGTGCTCGACCTGGCGCACCACCGCGTGCAGCGGACCACCGGGCACGAGACGCAGGTGCTCGGGCCGGATGCCCACCTGCACGGTCTCGCTGCCCCACATGCCGGCCGGCAGCAGGTTCATCGGCGGCGTGCCGATGAACTGCGCGACGAACGCCGTCGCAGGCCGGTCGTACACCTCCTGAGGAGTGCCCACCTGCTGCAGGCGGCCCTCGTTGAGCACCGCGACACGGCTGCCCATCGTCATCGCCTCGACCTGGTCGTGCGTGACGTAGATGAACGTGCTGTCGATGCGGCGGTGGAGATCGACCAGTTCGGCGCGTGTGTCGCCGCGCAGCTTCGCGTCGAGGTTGCTGAGCGGCTCGTCCATGAGGAACACGGCGGGGTTGCGCACGATGGCGCGGGCGAGCGCCACACGCTGCCGTTGGCCGCCGGACAGCTGACCGGGCTTGCGCTTGAGATGGTGCTCGAGCCCGAGCACCTCGGCGGCGCGCACGGCTTCCGCCGCGCGTTCGGCGCGGCCGACGCCGCGCACCTTCAACGGGAACTCGATGTTCGCCGCGACGGTCTTGTGTGGGTACAGCGCATAGCTCTGGAACACCATCGCGATGTCGCGTTCCTTCGGCGCGACGTCGTTGACACGCCGGTCGCCGATGAACACGTCGCCGGCAGTGGGATCCTCGAGACCGGCGACCATGCGCAGCAGGGTGCTCTTTCCGCAACCCGATGGACCGAGCAGGATCATGAACTCGTGGTGCTCGATCTCGAGCGTCACGTCGTCGACCGCGTGCACGGCCTCGTCGCCGCTCGCGAAGGTCTTCGAGATGTGATCCAACCGAACCTGCGCCACGACCGAACGGTAGCCTGCGCTGCGTGTCGGACCATGATCCCACCCCCGAATCCGAGACCCAGCCCGAGGTGGCTGCCGAGGTCGCACCCCTCGACCTCGACGGCGTCGAGCGCGACCTGGCCGACGTCGAAGTGGCGCTGGCCCGCCTCGACGCCGGCACGTACTGGACCGACGAGGTGACGGGCGAGCCGTTGCCGGTCGAGCTGCTCGAACAGCAGCCCACTGCGCGCCGCGCCTGACCTGCGCACATCCGCGCTCCGGCGTCGCTCCGACGACGGGACCGACGAACACCCTCCACTAGGGTTCCCCCACCGCACGTTCGTTGCCGGAGGGGGATTCCGTGGCCGATCCGTACAAGCCGAGAGCACCATTCGCGCCGTGGGACCGGCGCCAGCTGCCCGGGCTGTTCGACGTGGAGGAGACCGCGCGCCGCGTCGGCAACTACAAGTGGGCCGAGATGAAGCTGTTCGAGGCACTCGGCGGCTGGGTGGCCACCGTGCCCGAACTCGACGTGAAGATGCGCCTCGGCACCCACTGCTACCACCACGCGTGGCACGCCGAGCTGTGGCACAAGCGGTTGCCCGAGCTTCGTGAGATGAACCCCGACCGGCTCACGCAGCCCGCCAACGACGCGATGGTCGAGTTCGTCGCGGCGCTCACCGAACCCGAGGCGCCCGAGCTCACCATCGAGAAGCTGGTCGGCGTGTACCGGGTGTACATCCCGCACTTCATCTCGGCATACACGTTCCACATGAACAACACGAGCGAGATCACCGACGCCCCCACCATCCGCACGCTCAAGCTCGCCCTGCAGGACGAGTTCGAGGACTGGCGCGACGGGGAGATGATGTTGCAGTCGCTCATCGAGACGCCCGAGGAGGTCGACCGCGCGGCCGCCCATCAGGCGAAGCTCGAGAAGCTCATCCTCGCGGCCGGCGGCATCGCCGGTCCCGGCTCCATCGGAGGCAACTGATGCGCAAGTTCTTCCCCGTCGACAGCCTGGCGCGCGACAGCCGCTTCAACCAGATCACGATGAAGCAGAGCCAGGCCGATCCGCGCAGCTCGCTCATCGCCCAGGAGGAGAAGCGCCCGAAGACCAACCGCCTGCAGCCGTCGCGGCCCGACGCGAGCGACGCGGCGCGCAGCCTGATGCACGGCATCTTCGTCGGCGAGATCCAGGCGCTCGAGGGTGCCGGCCGCACGTGCCACGACTTCGAGACGGGCACCGAGGCGCCCTTCGCGCTGAAGCTCGACATGGCCCGCCAGGCGTGGGACGAGGCCCGCCACGTGGAGATCAGCGTCAAGCTCAGCGAGTGGATGGGCACCGAGATCGGCCAGTACGCCGAGAACACGGTGCTGTTCGAGGCGGCCTGCAGCACCGACCCGGTGCTGCGCCTCGCCGGCGTGAACCGTGCGCTCGAGGGGCTGGCCATCGACGTGTTCACGACGATGAAGGAGTTCGGCGACATCGCCGGCGACCCGTTCCTCGAGTTCTGCGAGGACTGGATGCTGGCCGACGAGGTCACCCACGTGAAGATGGGCAGCGACTGGTTGCGGCGCATCACCGAGAACGACCCCGAGCGCCGCAAGAAGGCGCTCGAGTTCCAGAGCGTGGTCGACAAGATCTTCAGCTTCGGCGGCACGCGCAGCGACAGCCAGGAGTCGCCCATCGGGCTCGCCCGTCGGTTCCGCGAGCTCGCCGGCTTCAGCGACGACGAGGTCGAGGACATCGCCGACGTCAGCCTGCGTGCGCTCGAGGAGCGCAAGGCGTTCGCACGGCAGGCCCAGGCCGAGGCCGTCGAGCAGTTCAGCGCGTCATGACCGTCAGCGTCACTCCGTCCACGTTCTCGTTCGTCGACTTCGACGCCGACCTCATCCGTCGCATCGGCGACGGCCTCGTCGACGCGCTCGGCATCGATCGCCCCGTGCAGGTCGAGGTCGACGAGACCACCCCGCTCGGCCGTGTGCGCACCGACATCGGCGACGTCATCACGGTGCACGTCGAGAGTGGCGCGTTCGAGGACTCGCGCAAGCCGCGGCAGCAGAGCGAGGAGGCCACCACGGCCAACCTCGGCCGCGCGCTGCTGCGTGCCCGCGACCGCATCACCGGCGGGTTCGGTGAGGCGCCGGCCGACGACGAGCTCAGCCTGCGGCAGATCGCCGCGTGGGAGACCTACTGCGTGGGTCGCCTGGCGCGCATGGGCGTGCCCGTGAACCAGCAGCGCTGGAAGTACAACTTCCGCAACCGCCACGGCTTCACCGACGTGGCCGACGCGGCGTTCGAACGCGTGTGGCAATCCGACGGGCTCACCTGGGGCGAGCTCGAGACCATCAGCCTCGAAGGAGCAGCGACCCCGTCATGAGCCAGACCTCGACCACCCGCATCGCCGTCAACGGCGTCGAACTCGTCGTGCACCAGGCGGGCGACCCCGCCAACCCCACCGTCGTGCTCAGCCACGGCTTCCCCGAGCTGGCCCACAGTTGGCGGCACCAGATGCAGCCGTTGGCCGATGCCGGCTACCACGTCATCGCACCCGACCAGCGCGGGTACGGGCACTCGTCGGCTCCCACCGACGTGGCGGCATACGGCATCGGGGAGCTCACCGGCGACCTGTTCGCCCTGCTCGACCACTTCGGGAAGGACGACGCGATCTTCGTCGGCCACGACTGGGGCTCCATCGTGGTGTGGGAGGCTGCGCGCCTGCGACCCGAGCGGGTGAAGGCCGTCGTGGGTGTGAGCGTGCCCTACGTCGAGTGGCCCGGACCGCCCACCCAGCTGATGCAGATGGTGTACGGCGATCGGTTCTTCTACATCCTCTACTTCCAGCAGGTCGGGCCGCCCGAGGCCGAACTGGGTGCCGACGCGCGCACCACGATGGCCACCGTGCTCTATGGCGCATCGGGCGAAGCGACCGCCGGCCGCGAGATGCCCACCGAGCTGCCGCCCATGGAGGGCACCGGCTTCCTCACGATGATGAACGAGCCACCGGCGCTGCCGTACATGGGCCCCGAAGGGCCGTGGCTCACCGCCGACGACCTCGACGTGTACGCGGCCGAGTTCGCGAACAGTGGCTTCTTCGGCCCGGTGAGTTGGTACCGCAACCTCGACGCGAACGCCATCGCCGTGAACGGCCTCGGCGCCGACCGGCTGACGATGCCGACCTACTTCATCACCGGCGACGTCGACGTGGTGCGCCTGATGGACCCCACCGGGCCCGAGCGGATGCGCAACCTGCTGCCCGACTACCGCGGCGAGACCATCATCCCGGCCGCGGGCCACTGGGTGCAGCAGGAGACCCCGCAGGCGTTCAACGAC
>Ga0172367_10000787_pt1 | contig 48083 bp, 58 predicted proteins | sample Lak10m_FD_114542 | JGI IMG/M metagenome (GOLD analysis project Ga0172367, IMG submission 114542) | Freshwater microbial communities from Kabuno Bay, South-Kivu, Congo - kab_022012_10m | ecosystem: Environmental > Aquatic > Freshwater > Lake | place: Democratic Republic of the Congo: South-Kivu...
CGACGGCGGGCGACGGCGGGCGACGGCGGGCGACGGCGGGCGACGGCGGGCGACGGCGGGCGACGGCGGGCGACGGCGGGCGACGGCGGGCGACGGCGGGCGACGGCGGGCGACGGCGGGCGAGAAAACAGGATGGGGATCGTTCGCAACCGGCTTTAGGGCCGGTAGAAAACGGAAAAGAAAACCGGAAAAGAAAAGACCCCGGCGGGTTAGGCCGGGGTCGGGCGGGTCAAACTCACCACCAATAGACCGGGTGCCCCCATATCGAGTAGGCCACGCCCTCGTCGAAGAGGAGGACTTCGTCCTCAACAACGCCGCTGCGGGCGTTGTTGAGGACCGCAGCGGCGTGGTCGAGGTCGATTCGACCTCGCCGCAGCAGTGGCAACAGGGCCTCGCCCACGGCGGCGCGGCCAGCAAGGCCGCGCCGCGCCGCCGTGGCGGCGGTATCCCACAGGGTCACCTCCGCCACGGCGGCGCGAAATGACTCCCGGTGGGCGTCGGCGTCGGCCTCCCATTGGGAGGCCGACGCCCAGTGGCCGTCGGCGCCGGCCTCGTCGTCCCCTGCTGTCGACGCCGCGAGCGCGGCGTCGAGCCCAGCTTGCGCGGCGAACGCCGCGCAAGCGTGGGCCGCGTTGGCGGCGGCGCGGGCGGCGGCGGCGCGGGCGGCGAGGGCGGCGGCCTCGACGACGAGGGCGGCGGTGGCGGCGCGGTACGTGTTGGTCATGGCGGCTCCGGCCAGCACCCGCCGGAAATCGGCAGCCGGTGGTGGCACGGGTGGGGATCGTTCGCAACCGGCTTTAGGCCCGGTGGAATCTGGACCAAAACGGACGTATTCAGAATGTTACATAAATGTAGCGGCATGGGTGGCGGTAGGCGCCCTAGCAAGAACCGTGCCAGGTTGGTTCGCGCCCCTCCCCCTAGAAGAATTTGCAAAACCCAGGGGCCCGGCACTCCGTGCCGGAATTTCCGGTATTTTTACCGGCCCTCTGACCTATTCCCGGCCCTCTGACCTATTCCCGGCCCTCTGACCCATTCCCGGTCCCTTCAACCCCCTCCCGTATGTACCGGGTACTCCGTGCCGGAATCTGCGGTATTTTTTACCCTCTCCAAGAATCCCCGGTATTTTTACTCCCTCTAACCTTTTCCGGTTCCTCCAACCCCTCCCCGGCATCTCCAGTCCTCGCCGGTTCCTCCTACGTTCAGCCCTCCCCGGTATATGCCCAGCACTCCGTGCCAGAATCTCCGGGATTTTCACCCCCCCCTCAATCCCTCGCCGGCCCCTTCGTGCCAGAATCTCCGGTATTTTTACTCCCTCCAACCCTCTCCGGCATCTTCTGCGTCAACCGCTTTTGCATGCACCTGGTGCTCCATGGGGGATCCCCGGTGCTTTTATTCCCTTCGGTCCTCTCCCGGTATGCACCGGGCACTCCGTGGTGGAATCTGCGGTGTTTTTACGTTTGGAGAATTCCCGGTATTCTTGCATTTGGATTTTTTTGGTATGTGCCGGGTGATGGGTGTGAGTATTTCCTGATGTTTTCCATGTGGCTCCGGCATCCTTCGTGTCCATCCTGGCATTCCGGGCTTTCGGGGGATATTCTGTGCATTCCTGTGGGTCGGGTTGCCGGTCTTTTATGTGGAGGCGCTGCGTGTGCTGCTTGCTGATTCTTTGATCGTGACCGTGTATTATTTATTTGTTTTGGGCGGGGTGGGTTTTGTTTTTAATCCGTGGCAGTGGGACGCGGGCGGGGGTGGTATTAGTGGGGGTTTTGTTTATGTGCGTGGTGCTTGGTGGGGGGCGGGGTGGGCCGCGTTGGTGTGCGGTGGTTGTGGATTTTTGGTTGTTATTTCTGGGGTTTGGTGGAGGAGATGTAGGGTGATGTAGGAGTCGGGTGGGGATTGATGGTCGGGGCGAGTTGGGTCGGGTTGGGGAGGGGGCCCGGAGGAGGAGGGGGCCCAGCGGGTAGTGAGGGAGGGGGTTTTTTTTGGGATCTATTTTTATAGGCGCAGGTTGTGGTGCGGAGGGCTTTATGTTCGAGCTGTTTAAGCGGGCTGGGGATGAGGATGCGGAGCTGCGTGCGCTGCTGGAGGAGTACGGTGTAGCGGGGGCTGCAGGCGAGGGCGCGTATGGCCGCGTTTACTTCGGTCATTCTAAAGGCCGTCCTGTTGCTATTAAGGTAGAGGAGCGGGGCACTGGTTCTGCGGAGCGGGCGGTGCTGGAGCGGCTGCAGGTGCTGCGCGCTGGTGCTCCTGGCCGGATAAAGCGGCATGTGCCTGTAGTATATAGGGCGGAGTGCGGCGGGCGCTTTTGCTATTATGTTATGGAAATTTTACGGCCTTTGGATCGTGGTATAGCGCGGGACCTGGTTGGTGCGGACTGGCGTGCAGACGTATCAGGCGGCGAGGGTGGTGGCGAGCGGGGGTTGCGTTTCCGTTTATACGCGGATGTTGGCGGGATAGCGGATGAGCAGCACGCGGTGCTTGTGGGTGGCGGCGGTGGTGAAAAGCTGTTGGACACGGAGCTGGTTCACCGGGCGTTTGCTGAGTGGTGGGGGCGGCGTGGTGGTGGGGTATCTGGCTTCTTTGGTGGCGACCGTGCGGGGCGGGAGGCTTTTCGTGCGCGGTTGGAGGGTGCGATTGTAGAGGTGCTGGGCTTGCTGGGTGACTTGTTGGCGGGTGGCGGTGCCGCCAGTGTGGGAGATGCTTCTGGTTTTGTTGCAGGCCGTGTGCGGTCTGGCTTGAGTGGCCGGGCTCGTGGGGCGTTCCGCGTGTTGGAAGGGGCGTTGCCGGAGTTGATATTTGCAATAGTGCGAGCTGGCTGGCTGCCGAAGTTCCACCCGGAGCGGGCTGGCGATGAGGTGGTGGGTCCGTATGAAACACTGAGCCGTAGTAAGGAGCTGTTGGACGAGGACAGTGATCGGCGGTCGTTGCGGGAGACGCTGGACTGGATGCGGGCTGGCGGGATATTGAGCGGTGATATTCATGAAGAAAATATCATGGAGCGGCCGGGTACTGGCGAATGGGTGCTGATTGACTATGGCTTGTACCGCTTTGTGACCGAGGAGTGAGCATGTTCGAGCTGTTTAAGCGGGCTGGGGATGATGTAGTGGAGCTGTTTCATCGCAGCAGCTGGAGTGATCTTGCTGATGCGCAGGTGGGCGGAGAATTCGTCCTGCATCCTGGCATGCAGGGCGCTGAGGGAGCAGGCGTTTATTTTTCGGAAGGAGTGCCGCCCCTTCCTCTACAGCAGAGGGGGTTGCGCGCGCTGGCGGTCAGTCAGCGATTGTGTGCATCTCGGTGAGTTCTCCTGCCGGGTGGTGGCGCACAAAGGGCGTGTTCTATAAGAAGTTTGGTCGGCCGCGCACCTGGCACAGCAGCGGTAAGAGCATTCATATTACCGTTCGGCGTCGCTCTGAGGAGAGCGGCGAGGTATACCTGTATTGCGACTGGAGCTGGGCCTGATGTATAATCCTGATTTTTTATTGCGGCTTGGTTGTGCAGATGCTGCTGGTGCGGCGGTGGAGTTTGTAGATCCTGCCCGCCATCGTGATCTTGTGCGCTCCGTGCTGCGGCTGAGTTGTTATCACGGCCATCCGCGTCATACTGACCACCGTGCTGGCAGTTATACCGACGACACCCAGATGTCCCTTGCGGTTGCAGAGGTGCTCCTGGGTTCAGATTATTCTTCGCTGGCATTTGCTGATGCTTTTGTGACTGCATTCCGGCGGGACCCGCGTCGCGGATATGCTAGCGGCTTTTATAATTTTCTCTGCGGCGCTCGGGACGGGGCAGATTTTCTGGCGCGCATAAAGCCGGTATCCGAGAAGATTGGCGGCGGCATGCGTGCAGTGCCGCTTGGAGTTATTGCGGATCCGGGTTTGTTGCTGGCAGTTTCTGATGCGCAATGCAACACTACTCATGCGACTGATCTTGGGCGCTTTGCTGGCGCGGCAGTTGCGCTAATGAGTCATTGGGCAATCCATCACTCCCTGCCGCAGCACAACATTGCCGATTGTTTTGATTTTGTTGGAGCGCATCTGGGGCCGGGTGCTAGATTTTGGAGCTGCGTGGAGAGCGGCACTGGTCCGGGTGCTGTTGGTATAATTTGCTCGGCTTTTAATGCCCTGTTTGGCGCACACACGCTGACCGAGGTGCTGCGGCGCAGCATTTCGTGCGGGGGCGATACGGATTCTATAGCTGCAATTGCAGTCGGAATAGGCGCACACTGCGCATTTATTGTTGATGATTTTCCTGAGTGGATGAGTGCCGATCTTGAAGTGGGCGGGGCTTGGGGCCGGGTGTTTTTGGCAGACCTGGGGCGGCGCTTGGGTGATAAATACAATTTGTGAGGGTTTATGTTCGAGCTGTTTAAGCGGGCTGGTATTGGCGCCTTTCAGCTGTTTAAGATTGCTTATAGCCTGCGCGAGGAGCTGGACTGGGTCCGCACTCCGGCTGGCCGCAAGCGCCTGGGCGGGCTGCTTTGGGAGCTGGCTCGTGCGCCTGCTGGCGAGGACGCGATTGACCGGGCTGCAGACGAATTGCTTGCTTTTATTAGCGCTGCTACGCCTAGCGGGTTGAGTGATAGCCGGGCTGGTGAAAGTGCATGGTGGTTGCGTGGGATAGCGCTGAGTACACCCTACGGGAGCTGGCCGGGGCTTTTAGCTGGTGCGGCCCGGCTAAAGGGGGACTTGGGGCTTTACTGGGCTGGTTGGGACAAGATTGGCGCGCTGCTGGGTCGGGAGTTTACCCAGCTGAGTCGTGTGAGCGGTGCCGAGGGCCTGCGCTCGCTGTTGCGGGACCTGGACGTTGCGCAGGAACGTGGCGCGGCAGCGCGACGGCTGGAGCGATTAGAGGGGATTGAGTCGGCGCGGGCTGCCCTACCCCGTGGTCAGTTGCAGCTGCTTGGGGAAGTTGGTGAGTGGCGCGTTGAAGTGCCTCATGATGGGGCAGCTGCTGCTCATGCCGGTCATCGTAGCAGCTGGTGTACGGCTCGAAAGCCGGATAAATATTTCAGGGATTATCACAAGCCGGACGAGGGCCAGTTTATATATGTTTTTACCAATCGGGCTGACGGCTCGCGGTATCAGGCCACATTCCATCCTGGTGGCAAGGTCGAGGCAAGGGACGAGGCTGACCAGAAAGTTGACAATGCCGCAGCTGCGAAACTATACCGGGTGCTACAGGAGTTGGGTGAGCTACCTATTGGGGCGGAGGGACTGCGGGACAACAGCCATGCGCTTGACCTGGGTCCGCTGGGTGTGCGCCTAGGGCGCCCTAGTACAAATAGTGAGGGCTTGCCCCATGCGGATGGTGCCCCTGCTTATCGTGCGGTTGATCCGGTATCGGGTGGTGAGACGTCGGCCTGGTATCGTGATGGTGCACTTCACAGGGATTATGGGCCAGCAATCGAAGTAAATCGCGACGGGTCGCGAACACAGGTTTGGTATCGCGACGGTGTGCCGTGGAATGGCAAAGGGCCGGCGATGGTTGAGCATTTTGGCTCAGGTTCTGGCAGTTCTGCCGCGCATCTGGAGGCTGATGGAAAAATTGGCCGCAATCCGCAGGAGGGGCCTGCGCAAATAGTTTATGGCCGAGATGGCAAAGTAGTAAGCCAGCGTTTTATGCAGGGCGGTCGGCTGGTGCCTCCTCCGGATTCGAACGCGCCTGCGCTTGATTCCGTTAGCGAAAAGCGATGGGTTAATTCGCGTGGCGCGACGCATCGGGCCGGCGGTCCCGCAGTGATGCATACCAGTGTGGCGGATCCTGCTACTAATCACGAGGAGTGGCACAAGGATGGCAAGCTGCATCGCGAAGGTGGGCCGGCGATAACCGGCTACGGAGGGATGGTGAATCAGTATTGGCTACACGGCCGGCGCGTTCGCGAGAACGGCACTCCGTACGCAGATGAGATGGCAGCAGCCGTAGATGATATGCGTCGAATAAAGCCCGTTGGCGGGCATACTGGTCTAGAGAGCTGGGCGGACGTAATAGATGCAATGGAGATCCTGCGAGACGAAGTGCTGAGCGGAGATGTTGCCGGCGAAGACGCACTTGATGATAGGTTTATGGAAATTGCAGATATGATTTCTGGTTTTATTTTCAACAGCGTGTACACCAGGCGAGCTGCTGAGCGCATTATTGGTGATTTCCAGGGAGCTGGGAGCCGAGCACTGGGCTGACTAATTACTATTCACTGCTGCGCAGGTAATTAAAATGGCATAGCTCGTGGACTGGCGTACACGCGTAGATGGCACAGACAGGGTGGCGGAAGAACTCCGTTACATGCGTACCGAGCGTTTTGCGCGACGGTTACGAGGTGCTGCCTGGAGTGCTGCGGGAGTAGACCCGGGTTCGGTTACTGAAGCAGTGGACGCTTTTTGCGATATTGTTGCAGGCATGGTGCCGGAGGGGGCGGGCGCTGCAGATAATATTATCTGGTTGCGCAAGCGGGTGTTGCGCGACTGCAGCTGGCGGGGCGGGCTGCCTGTTTATAGCGGTATGCCAAACGCTGCGCGTTACCTGGAGCTGTACTGGGCCCTACACCGCTGGATGCCGGTAGAGGCACGCAACCTGCACCTGGTCGAATACGGTTCGCTGCGCGGATTTATTGCGGTTGCTTGGCGGGCGGCTGCGGCCGCAGAAGCGCGAGCGGGGAACCGAGGTCGGCGGTCTGCGGTTCGTGATGCTGCGCGGCGGGAGACAGAATACATAAAAGGTTATCCGCGCAACCCTCCGGCCCCAGTGGGCGGGGATGACCGGATCGGGGATCGTATAAAAGAGAGCGAGTGGGACATTGTTGTTCCGCATAGTGTGAACGCGGCTCGCTACTGGGGCGACGGCACCTTTTGGTGTACGTCTGCGGTAGGCAGCCGTGAGAACCATTTTGAGCGCTATTACGCGCCGGCAGCCGGCCGGGTACTGTTTATATTCATGAATCGCCGTACTGGGAGCGTTTATCAGTTTGAGCACTGGAGCCGCCAGTTTAAAGATTCTGGAAATCTTACGTGCAACGACCCTGTACTGGTACAATGCCTACAGGACATGCTGCGTAAATTCTTGCGTCATAAGCGCTATATTGCGAGCGAGATCGGCAGCATACAAGCCTGGATGTGGAAGGGTGCTCGTCGTGTTGTGCTTGACGAGCGGGGCTTGCTGCACAGTGAAATCGATGGCCTTTTGATGCCGGCAGTGATCACAGCTCGCGGGGCGGAGTGCTGGTATCGCCACGGACAGTTGCACAGCTGGAACGACGAGCCTTCCTATTCACAGGAGGACGGCTCGCGATTTTGGCATAAGGAAGGGGCGCTACACCGGGTGGGTGGTCCGGCAATTGTGTGGCGTGATGGCAGCGAAGAGTGGTGGGAAGAGGGCGTGCGGCTGCGCTAGCGGGTAAAGTCTAGGCGGCAGTGATCATTCCAATAGGTTATATAGGTAGTCGTATCTAGGAGCATCCGCTGAGCGTGGCCAGAAAAAGTCCACATATCTTCGTAGTGGTTTTCCTGGGAGATACGACATTCCGTAAGCGGGCTGCGCAGATTACTGAGATGTAGGCCAGCTGTTTCCAGCATATGGACTTGCTGCTGCAGTGTTAGCTGCACAAAGATCTCGGGGTGTGTTAAATAAAGATTATTTAGCTTCATTGCCGTATACCTTTACCAGCTCGGAGGTTTTGGCCGTAGTCGCCTCGATGCTGCTGCAGTGACAGCGAAATACTCCTGCGAAAAATTCGCGGAGTTCCTCGGCTTCACGACTTAGGCCCTGTTCTTGCAGCTCTGCGATTTCAGGAGATGAGACTATGACTGTAGCGTTTTGGCCGGCAGTTCGGTACAGCGGGCTGGTCAGCTGACAAGCAAGGAAGCTGTGCCGGATGTTGTCGTGCATCAGTATGATTCTGTACCAAGGCCCCTCTACCTGAGCATATACGCTATACAGGAAATTATGGAGTTTCATTAGACCTCGCGTGAATTTCCTGTTTATTCAGGTAGTAGATTGCAGTTAGCAGCTCGGTTAGCGCATGGCGGCTTGGGGCACCGATCTCGGCTAAGGCAAGTACTTCTGTTGAGATCACTGTTGGATTTGCTGCAGAAGTAAAAACGTAGAATGTGTGGGTAGTCGGGCCGTTTGCCGTTACCTGGAAGATTCCAGGCGCGCGGCTCTCGACGTGTGTTATCTGGAACTCTGCTGCCTGCAGCTTCATTGTGAGCCCAGCGGGTTTGGGATCCGTGTGTAGCCGCAGCTTTCTGCGGTCAGAGTGCGCTCGATAGATGGCAGGTACAGCTGTACGATTGCCTTGAAAGTTGACGTTAGTTGTATGCGCTGCGCGACATCTCCCGTGCGCAGGGCTCGGATAATTTCCTGTGAAAGAATATCCAGCCGGGTCTGATTGACGGTAGGCGATACCAGGTAGAATTCATGCGAAGTGCCATCTGGATGGGTGGCGCGGACGGCGATATGGCCATTGGTGCGCATAGCTTCGACTTGAAATTCCAGTGTCTTAATCTTCATTGTTATCTTTCTTTAGCAGGGCATGGATATCGCTTTGGCGACAGGCAAACAGTTCTAGGCAAATCTCGTGAACCTGTGCGTAGTCTGTGTACTTGTACGCTACTGGGCTTAGGTGCCAGACGTGCAGGGTATCATCAAAATAAACTGCAAATGCTACTGGGTCTGAGATGGGTGATTCGCCGGTTACGAACATTACGAGGCCGTGTTCGCCTATTTTCGTGACAGGCCCTGCCTGGAAGGAGTAGGAGTAGGGCCGGAGCTTCACTATTTGAAGCGGGAAGTATTAAATGGCAACTGGAATGATGTGATCGCCGTACTCGGTCGACATCCAGAATTCAATTTCGCTACCGAACTCGCTGGTGTCTACGGCTGAGAACTGGCCGTTGTGCCACAGGGTATTGCCGATTGCAAAGCGGATGTCGTGTGGACGAAAGGCGGAGATAAAGGCAGCTGGCTCTGCTAGGCGCTCTGGTGGCAGATTTGTTAGTCGGGCGAGTTCGAGTGCGACTTCCAGAACAGTGCCATTCTTAAAAATCCAGTTATGCATCTTCATGTAGTGGTCTCCTGGTGCGAGGACTGCCGGGGCAATTCTGTACAGACGGGCGTGTGCACACGTTGCAGTTGCGCACTATCCTGCGGTACTGCAGCCCTTCCCGCCAGGATATCTGTATCCAGGTAGGCGCAACAGGAGGCTGGTCAATGCCATGTGACGTGTGCACCATGCGCAGGTATTTCGAGGTTAGCCGGGAGTTGATCCACGGCTTACGGAGTATGGTTACTGCGGCAATCCATTCGACGATCACTGAGGCTGGCGGCTCGGTGGAGCTGCGGCGCTGGCAGTACTGCGCGATAATCCTGCGCAGAATATCCTGGATATTCTTATCGCTGCCTGGCGGCAGCTGTGCTGCGAGGTGAGCATAGAGTTCCTCGGCATCTGAATATGCGAATAGCCAATCTTGCAACTTCATATGGTAAAAGACAGGGATTCGGATGTGCCGGCAATGTACAGCTGGCCGTCAATGATGCGCAGTTCGAGTTCAATGCTCGTTTGGTATTGAGCTAGTGACTGTGCAAATCCGGCTCGTATCGCAAAGGCTGCGGCTTCCGGTTGAACAGGCAGCCCTGCGTCGTGCAGCACCTGTGCTGCCAGAGATTCGATCTCGTCTCGCGATCCGTATCGGAGTATATAGGATTGTACTTTCATTTTGAGACCGGCCAACGCAGCCTGTGCTGGATGATATTAGATAGCAATTCGCGGTCGTGGCGGCCGGCTGATACCTGCAGCATTGGGTAAACATAATTGGCAACAGTTGGATCATCCTCTGGGCGGTTGAAATGCCGGTATTCCTTGGAGAATGACCAGAATTTGTGCGGCCAGTCGGCATCCCACATCGTAATCGAGTAGCGGGCTATGTGCTGGATGCTATCCTGTATTTTTTCTATTTCCTCTGCTATGGCATGCACATCGTTTGCGTGCAGGGCGTAGGGCGCCACTGTATCCCTAATCAACTGGGCGAGAACCTCTCTACTGCCATAAGGCAGCTGCATTTCGCTAAGCTTCATAGTTCCACCCAGGCGTGAATCGTATGTGGTCGAGCAATGGCGCTAAAGCCTATTGCAAGCGGGTTCGCGTCCGTGAGTGGTGGTTCTATAAATGGTTTTGAATCGTCCGATGACTTCAGGTAAATATTCGCAGTAATTGTCATTGGCATATTATTCTCGATGATCTGCAAAGGCCTGCGCTCCATAAGGAACCATTCGTAGAGCTGAACACCTGGGGCTATTTCCTGGAGACAACTCCGAACGAGCTGCGCGATTGCGGCATCTGGGACTGATGGGCGAAACACTTCGCGGAACATATTGCAGATTGTGTATTCGTCAGCCAGGTAGAAGTAATTTGCTAGTTTCACGCTGCTCCTGATACTTATCTTTACAGGATGGGTAGATAGGTGGTTATTAATTTATGAACAAGTGCTTGTTATCCGGAGCTCATCAGGAGGGCGCAAAAGATGTCGAGAAAACTATTCTCTTTTCCATTTTTGAATGTACGTGGTCGCGTCACTCCTCCTCCGCTGAGCAAGCCCGGATTTGCGATAATCTATTATGATGTCGAACGCGGGTTGCTGCTGTCGAGCGTCGATGGCCAACCATACGATTTGGTTCAGGCAAGTGGCGATGGGTACAGCAGTGCTGGTGCTCCTGGCCCTGCAGGGCCAATGGGTGAGCCAGGGCCAATGGGCCCTGCTGGCGAACCAGGTCCTATTGGACCTACCGGTCCTGCGGGCGAGCCTGGTGTTACTGGCGCTGCCGGAAGTCCTGGTCTTGCAGGTGAGCCGGGCCCGGCCGGCCCTACCGGCCTTACGGGTGAGCCCGGTCCTGCCGGACTTACGGGCGAACCAGGCCCTACCGGCCCTACCGGCCCTATCGGCCCTATCGGCCCTATCGGCCTTACGGGCGAACCAGGCCCTACCGGCCCTACCGGCCCTACCAGGCCCTACCGGCCCTACCGGCCTTACGGGCGAACCCGGTCCTACCGGTCCTACCGGCCTTACGGGTGAACCCGGTCCTACCGGTCCTACCGGACTTACGGGCGAACCCGGCCCTACCGGTCCTGCCGGTCCTGCCGGCCCTACCGGACTTACGGGCGAACCCGGTCCTACCGGTCCTGCCGGTCCTGCCGGTCCTACCGGACTTACGGGCGAACCCGGCCCTACCGGCCCTACCGGCCTTACGGGCGAACCCGGCCCTACCGGTCCTGCCGGCCCTACCGGCCCTACCGGCCTTACGGGCGAACCCGGCCCTACCGGTCCTGCCGGCCCTACCGGCCCTACCGGCCCTACCGGCCTTACGGGCGAACCCGGCCCTACCGGTCCTGCCGGTCCTATCGGCCCTACCGGTCCTGCCGGCCCTACCGGTCCTGCCGGCCCTACCGGTCCTGCCGGTCCCATCGGGCCCGTCGGGCCCACAGGCACTCCTGGATCTACCGGGCCTGTGGGTCCAGTTGGCCCAATTGGCCCGCCCGGACAAAGCGCGACGGGCATCACATTCTTTGCATATCAAAATGCTGATCGCACTATTTCGTCATTCACTGCAACGACCACTTCTAGAACCTTCTCTCTTTATTGCTTTGCCGAGCTATACGACACGAACGGAAACTATGATTTATCGAAAGGCTACTACGAAGCACCATTCACCGGTGTGTACGAATTTTCATTTGGAGCAAAAGTAACAATAACTAGCAGTGCGCAAGGTGGAGCAATCACGCTTCAAATGGGTCTGGATCTAGATGATTCTCTGAATGACTCATCTGTGTCAATTATTACCGGATCGGTGCAGCCAAACATAGTAACTGTTCCTGTCGCTGCCGCAACTGCCTACTATGCTTATCACACGGCACAGGTCTCCCTTACGACAGGGCAGAGAGTTACTCCAAAGATCCTGCTGTCGAATATAACTACCAGTAAATCACTAGGCCCGATTGTGATACAGCCCATCAGCGGACAGTCAACGACTGCAACATTTATTTCGGGCAAGTTCCTGGGCTAATTGTAAATACAAGCATGAAGGGTGAATGGTGTTACTATACTAACTTCTTGTCGGCCGCCGAGTGCGAGGCTGTCATTGCCTCGACGCCGCAATCAATCCGCGCCCAGATCGGAACCAGTGAGTCGTCGGCAGTAGACGAAAGCTACCGCCGCTCAAACATAGCATGGTTGCCAAAGACTGAGCACAAGGATCTTTATTCTAGGATCTGGGGTATTGCGATTGAAGCAAACCGCGAATTTTTCGGGTTTCACATAGACGATGTAGAAAATCTGCAGCTTACAGAATACAGTGCGGAGTACAGGGGAGAGTACAAGGAGCACCAGGATATCACCTGGCCCGGGGCGCGCCAGCGCAAGCTCAGCTGCGTTATACAGCTAACAGATCCATCGCGATACTCAGGTGGTACCCTAACTCTAAGGGCCAGGCAGCTGCCACCTCAAGAGATAATATCAAAACAGGGAAGTGTGATCTTTTTCCCGTCATTCCTGTAGCATGCCGTAACACCGGTTTCAGAAGGAATGCGCCACAGCCTGGTCGCCTGGTTCAGCGGGCCAGCATTTAAATAGGGCCACCATTTTCTTTTAATCCTATAGCAGGCTAGTGGGTGAAAAATGGCTAACGAAAAAGAGTTCTCGCTGGTTCGTGGAAAAGATAGCGTACCTGGCGAGTCAGTTAATGTTGATTTGGCGCAGCAGCAGCTAGCTAATGTAGATGCGCTCGGAGCTGCCGCTGGTCGCAAAATAGCGGAGCAGTTGGGCGCAGCTATCTGCCAGCAGGCGATAGAGGCAGCCACAAATACAAGCGATGCTTTCGGCAATGCAGTCGAAGCTCTGCTTGACTGCTTTGAGCATACAGAAGGCGAACCTGATAGCGCAGAAATGATCGCTGGTTTTCAGATAGAGCGACATGGGCCAGGTCCGCAGGACGTCACCGTAATGATCCCTGGTGTAGGGCACATACCTGGTGCGACTGCGATAGAGAACGATCAAGAACTACACGACAAGTTTACCGATAGCCTTTTCGCGGCAATGGTAAGTGCTTTGAAGCCAATGTGTGCGACCGCATGGAAAGCCAAGTCGCAGCGCCCTGCAAAACGTAGTCCCGCTATTTAGAAAAAAGTGAGGAAACATGGCCGGCAAATATGACCACATAGATTTCAAACCACCGAAGAGCGTTGCTGATGCGGCAGCTCGTGGCCTGGAACTGCGCCAAAAGGCAAAGAAGAGCCACAAAGGCGGCTTGACCACCGGCCAAGCGAAAAAAGAGGGCGTTGGGTCAGGCGTTCAGCGCGCAGTTAATCTAAAGAATCGGAATACCATGAGTCCTGAAACCGTACGCAGGATGCTGCGGTTTTTTATGAGGCATGCGAAGAGCGCAAAGATAGATCCAGGCAAAACACCCCTGACTGACAAAGGCTACCAGGCACATTTAATTTGGGGCGGCAATCCTGGTTATGCCTGGGCTCGCAAGATCGTGCGCCAGATGGACGCCGCGGACGAGAAAGCCAAGAAAAAGAAGAAAAAAGCACGAGCCGCTCTTATTCCGGTCTTTGAGCAGATCGTGCGCACCGCAGGAGTAGTCGAAGAGGCACTCGAGGGCATCCGCCCATCTGAGCTTGTAATACTAGCAGGCATCTTTGACGCCGCCGGTCTGTACTCAGAGGCGGATGCACTGGATGCAATACTGGAAAAGGTTGCAAGCAAAACCCAGGATCAGAATAGCGATTATTGAAACTGGAACACGTCTTTCCCTACTTAATTTGTAGAGGGCAAGAATACAGCGCCCTCCAGCCGATATCGCTTATGTGCATGAGAAAGCACGAGAGCATGATAGAAATATGGCTATCCGGGCGTATAGGTGTAATTTTTCTTCAAGAGGAGATGATTACTCTAAACAACTTGGATCATACCATCTATCGTGGCGAACACAAGCCGGAAGTGATTCATGCTGCTGATTGCAGGGTCGCCTTATCACGGCACCTGGATAATAACTCCGACCTATTTGAGTCAGATCTGGCAGAGAGAATACATTGGTTCTATATGTACCTTGAGGAAAAATGAAACTCGAAGAGGCCCGCTACCAGTATGTTATAATGTCTAATAACAAGATGGGCATAGAGGATATTGCAGTAGGTACAATTACTGAAATAGCTGATTACTATTTACCATCGGACATCTTGCACATCAGCCTAAGTGGACAGTACCGCAGTGTTGGGTTGGCCAGCCTCCCGGCCATTAGTGCTGCGAGAATGTCTGCACTATTTCAGCGAACTATCACAGCGATATACATGGAAATCTTTTGAAGCTATCTACACTAGGCATACGCTTCATTGTCGATGACGAGGAGGCTGCCGAACCGTCACAGAATCGACCGACAACGCTTATCCTTAATGGAAGAGCGCTCTGGATCCTGTCGTGCTGCTCGTGGGGATTCTACCTTGTCCCCGATGACGATGCTGTACTTACAAACCTAACGGCAAACCCCTCAATAGCATACAGCCGCAAAGATCTTGCACATATCATCGTAGACAGCCCCGGATTTGCGGATACATCTGCGACAACGAAGATGCAAAAAGTGCGGGAAGCAATCGCAGCCCGCGCTTCTAGGGAGCTATCTGATTTTGCCGTAGGCGCAATCAACTGGTGGTTAGATCAGGCCCTTGAAAACGATAACCAATCACCCTGACGGTCGTTCTTGTAGCGCACAATAGTCCAGCCAGCGGCCTCGTACTGAGCGATGAACGCCAGCAGCACCTTCTCCTCGTATTCAAACAGAGGAGCAATTATAGCATGCCGCACATCCACCTGACGACCATCGGCAAAGAAGTTGGCGAGGTGCAGGTCAACTTCGGTCTGCACCTCCGCAATAACTCCTAGCTGCTCATCAGTTAGTTCTAGAACTTCATCTGGTGTTGCTGGCATGCCGCCTCCTGTCAGATCTCAACGCTCGGCTTCCCCTTTACTGGTAGTTGAATAAACCAGTGGAATTTCTCTCCAATGTGGTCTATTGCATAGATAGGCTCTTCACGCACAAGCTTCCAGCCATCGCCAAGATCAGCAGCCATGCTGATGACCTCCATGCGGCTGATCGCCTTGCCGTGCAGGGAGACCTCTACGACGTAAAACGAACGCCCCAAGCTCGGCATAACTAGCTCGCAAGAAGTATTTCGAACAGACACTTCCGTGCCGGGAAACATGCGCGAAACACCGGCCTGTATCTCTTCAGCATGGTTCTCTGCAAGCTGACAGTATTGCTGTTTCGAGGCAGCTAGTTTTGCTTCTAGTGCGGCCTCTTCGGATAGCGGCGCGGTGGCGCATGCCGTGAATAAACCAAGAAAAGCCACAAGTACAAAACGTTTCATATCTACCTCTTACTGCAGTTGCGAGCACTAAGTAACTCGGGCTTGAGTGATATAGAAAAAAAGAAAACGAGCCGAGAACCAGTCCCGACTCGCTAGCAAACCACTGCCGCGGATGTGGCTCCTTATACTACATTTTAATTACTGGCATGCCTCGCACTCGCCCTTACTAGCCTGTACGCCTGCCTGGGTATAGATGTAGTACAAACCTAGGATGTCTGGGTCATGGAATGCCGTCTTGTGACATTCTGAAATCCAGGCTGGATCCTCGTCTGCTGCAAAGAACAGATTTAGGCTCTGCCACTGATCGATGTACTTGGCGCGAGCGGCTGCCATGCGCAGTACAGTTTTCTGGTTAATTTCGAAAGCAGTCTTGAAAACAGCCTTTTCCTCGTCACTTAGCCAAGTGACATGCTGAACCGAACCCTGTTTATCAACTAGATCGTTGATCACTTCGTCCGTATATACTCCGCGCTCCTTCATTAGATTTAGGAGCGGGACTACGATGCGATCTACTTCACCAGCCGCAGAGGTTTGCGTATAGGTCATAGCCGGATCAGGAGAGATGCCTTCTGAAACGCCGCCCATAAGTAGTGCCGTATTGTGGGATACGACTCCATTTGCAAGCAGGTAGCAGTGCTCCACCGGAACCTCTACGTCCATGGTAGCAAGAACACCCTGGCCTAGAACTACTGACTTAACCTTCCAGCCAGCATGGCACTCCATGCCCCTCTCGAGGTTTTCCGTCTCCACCCAGTCACCGTTAAGTAGCTGGTACTTATGATTTCCAGTAGACTGAGCACGATAGACTTCGCCAGAGCTGTTCTGGAATTCGATGTCATAATGCTGCTCAAAACCGTTGAAGAAGAACCGCTCAACACTTTGTGAGCCACCTGGTGTCGCAACAGTTACCGGAGACTCCAGATTAAACCACTGCTTAGCGTTGCTTGAGACGGACATAATACTGGCCTTGCTGACAAAATCAAAGCCATCGCCTGTTCGCAGGTGTGCTGCATAAACAGTTGTCTCTACGCCTGCGCGCATTACGCGCACCTGATCATCGTACTTTAGCTTAACTCGGCGACCGTCCTCAAGAGAAACATGGATCGAGGTCAGCTCTTCGATATCTATACCCTGCGACTCAAGAATCTGGAAATAAGACATATTGCCAGCCGCAGTCTGAATTACCGTATCACCTGGCATGCATGACTTGGTGGGAGGAAGTGCGATATTGTGGGTGTTGCGCACACCATGCCCTACACACCACTCCGGTTCACCCAGCTCTTGAGCCATCCATACGGATGCGCGCTTTGACTCCTCAAACATGTGTTTGAAAATCTCAATATTCTTGAAGTGAGCCTCAAGGCCCTCGTAGGCCAGGCGGCTGTTCTGGAGATAGGTATGGAACCCGCATACGCCAAGACCTAGGGCTCGGCCAGCGCGAGTGAATGCGACAGCCTTGTGCAGCATTGGCTCATGCTCGGCCTTCTCAAGGAACTCAGAAATTACACAATCCAGAAACACAGTGGCCCAGAAAACAGCATCGGTATTCTTCCACGTATCATAGTGCACAAGATTCATATTTGAGAGTACACATGTATATGTGTAGTCCTTGCTGGAGTGCAGCATGATTTCGTTGCAAAGCTGAGGAGACTTGATATCCAGGCCGCGCTCAACGTACATTGGCGGGCGCTTTGCATTTGCCTTGTCTGGGAAGAAGAAGTAGCCGCGGCCAGTTACCATCTTCATCTTCATGGCCTTCTGGTAGCGTCGAACGGCTTCTGGATCGCCAGCATCGAGCTTCTCGATAAAGGCAGCGCTGACGTTCCAACCGACGTTGCAATCGTCGACTTCGGCCATTACAAAGTCCGCAAGCTCATCAAAGTCGCCGTGGTCGATAGGTAGATAGCCTGCCCATGCACCTCGGCGGGTGCCCTGGCTCACATCGCGCGAGTCCTGAACAAAGCCCTTGAACACTGGCAGGACGCCAGAGGCTTTGCCGCCTCGGCTGATCTTGGAGCCACGCGGGCGAATATCACCCAGGTAAGCAGCCGTGCCAAAGCCATTCTTTGTTAGCATGGCAGTTTCGTGGCGCACTCCAAAGAATTCGGTGATTTCATCGCCGACATAGGTGCCGCTGCAGCTAATAGGCATACCCTTGTTCGTGCCCATGTTCGACAGGACAGGGGTACTGGGACTGAGCCAGCCATCCCACAGCATCTGGAAAAACTTCTCACGAGCCTCTTCTTCCTTGCCGATATGGCGCAGGTGACGGGCCGCGGTTGCGGCAATTCGCTCAAACTGACCGCGTACGGCACGGTCGGTGCCGCTCAGATAGCGCTCCTTGAACATCTGCCAACCGGCAGTGCTATACCACTCAGGAATGAGTCCCTGAGCCTGTAGTTCTTTGCGTTCAGCAGATAGTTTTTCGTAGAGATCCATACTATTTCCTCACCAAGTAAATCCAGATTCATCCCAGTTACGATTGTACTCTTTTCCTGCTCCAGCAAAAAAGTCATTGTAGCCGTAGTTGTTGATCCCACGGTAAAACCAGGCAGACACGCGATCCTCTTCTGGATCAACGCTGAATGCTGGCGCCATTCCTAGCTGGGACAGGCATACATTCAGACGGCTCTTCACAAAGGTTTGCATCTGCTCCTTTGTGATGCCTTCGATATCGCCCTTTTCGAAAATCATATCAACGATGCGGTGCTCGTGATCAAAAAGCCGCTGAGCAACCGCCATGATCTTGCCCTGTAGCTGGGCCATGTATTCCTCTCCTGGAGACATCTCCTCTAGGAGCTGCTTGAACGCCCATGCGCCGCCCATGCTGTGCAAGTTCTCGTCACGAACACTGAAGTTAATGCCGCGCACAACATTGTTCAGCTTATTCTTGCCCTTTGACTGGAAGTGCTTTAGGAAGGCAAATGAGCTGTATAGTACTGCGCCCTCTACCATTGAGAAGCCGGCCAGTGACATTAGCGGGTCATCGCCACTAACAATTTCATCAATAAACGCCATGCGGTCTGCAAGCACGGGATCGTTTACATACGACAGATAGAACTCGTCGGTATTTAGATGCAGCAGCTCATTGATCTTGTTGTAGAACGGCTTATGTACTGCAAGCTCGAACATGCTAAAGGTGCTAGCCATGCGCATCAGTTCTGGGCGAGGGAAGAGCCGCATAAAGCGCCCGCCCCAGTATTCCGCGCCGGCCTTTAGCTCATAAAGGGTAAATAGGCGCAGTGTCGTAATCACACCATGCTTCTCGGCAGGAGTCATATTGACCAGAATGTCCTGGACGTCCTTTTCAACTTTAATCTCATCTGGTAGCCAAAAAATCTTCAATTGCTTGTTTGTAAACTCCACAGCTTGTGGATAATCAACTACAAAGCTCTCAGTCTTAGTCATTAAACGCGGAGAGTCGACCATAAAATCCTCACTAATCATGGGCTCCAGAGCCCCCTAGCTTTATCTGCCAGACCTATCCGGTGACGTCGTCAGACATCAGAGGTATTGTTTGTTGTCCTTATTGATTGGTGAAAAGAGGTGCTTCAGAAAGCGGCAATGGGCGGCTTTATCACCACCCATTGTATGCGATTTTGCATTAAAGGAGGCTCTAGAAAGAGCCCTATTTCCTATCAATATTTGATTCGCCTACTATTTCAGTCGCCTCATACCTAATCAATTGGGCACGCGATCCTGCATCTGACGCCTCCATAAACCTGCGAGAAGCCTGCCCGGCATTCTTATAGAAGCGCCATTTGCCATCTACCCATACGATATAGAGCTGGGTAGGAGGCTGGCTGAGATAGTCTTTTTTCTCTTTTCTTGCCATGTATCAGGTTACAACTTTGTACTTCTGCAACCACTGCTCGAGTGACATCTCTTTAACATCCTTCATCATGTCGATTACAGCCTTGTAGTCGGACCGGTCGAATCCGGGTCGCAGATCGCTGTAGTCTACCTCTGCAATGATCTTGGTGTCGACCAACACCTTTACGTCGGCCTTGCAAAAGCGCAGCTGATAGGTCGGCCCACTATGGCCCTCTGCACCGAGATCGAAATCATCGTCCGTTGGAGCGACGCGTACAAATTCTGACTCTTCAAAAACATTCTCGTTGTCGTTCACAAGATTACCTTTATCCTTATCAGCTAATGCGCATGTAAACTGAATCTTCGGTCTGCAGATGATAGTCCTTGCCTGAGTCAAGTACCAAGTCCTCGCCATTATCACCGGCGCCCTCTACGACAAACTCCATATCAGTAGGGCAGCGTACACGATTGCCGATCACTGGATTGATGTACACAAGATCGCCTGGCTTAAGCTGACAGGCAAGGAAATCATTGGTATCGGCGCGGAGCTTACCAGGGCCACAGGCGACCACCCGGGCTAGGCTAAGTGACTGCTTTGCAAGCTCGTCATGAACGAGGATCTTGCCGGCCTGCTTCTGAAACAGCGGCTCGAGCAGGACTCGGTCAAACAGCGGCTTAATCTTCTTTCTCTGCTTTTTTTCTGCTTGCTGATTCAATGGTTGCATAATCAAGCTCCTCTTTCCTCTTTAACTTATTCTTCTGGGTGCCGGCAATTATACCGTTAGCTACCCGCAGGCCACTGATCGCTGCCTGCACAAAACTGCGTTGGTGTCCACTCACATCCCCCATCATATAAAACCCAGACGTGGTAGTTTCGCCTACTGGAGTAAGCGAGTACTTTCTGACATTTAGGCGCGCTTCTGGTCCAAAGACCATGGCGCGGCTCGTAATCTGTGGTATAAGCTTAGATAGATCACGGATGGCGGCTGTGAATGCCGCGTATTCTGGGATAGGGCTGAGTACAGACTCGCCATTAAGAAGCTTTGATACCGGCTCCCTGAGCAGCTGAAAGTCGCTAAGTACGTTACTAAGAGCGACCAGGCGCTGCTGATCAGCTGCCGGGCTGCTTGATGAACGGGTGTGGGAGATGGCAAAGCTTGTATAGGTTTTCTTGCCGTTGTGGCACTGTCGGGAATTGGCAATTTTAAGTTCACCAACCTCTTCCGTCTCTACGTTCATCTTGCGAATAGGCATAGAGGTTTCCCACTCGCCCCAAATCAGCTTGTGCTCAAAGTCTTTTGACAGAGCATTGTCTAGGTGGTAAGTGGGCATCTCTAGTCGAAGACCGATGTCATACTGGTCGGCATGAAACTCTGTTGAGAAATTCTTCGGTAGATCTTCCCACCACTGCTGAGAAGAGCGCCCAGTGGATAGGATAACCTTCTTGGCTCGGTATGAAAAGTCGTCGGTCTTAATCAGAAAGTGGGCGGGGGTCTGTCCGGCTGCTGGCAGCTTCTCAATGCCCTCGATATCACACTTGTGGATGATATTGATGTTGCGCTTTAGCACCATATGCATGCGATCAGCACAGCGAATAAACTGCTCTTCTGAGAGGGTACAAACTTCGCGACCACTCACCTCAAAACCAGCATCCGTGGCAGCTTTTACGATCTTCTTAGTGAGCTTTGGCTTCTTGAACTTTAGAGCAGAGCCATAATAGTGTTGCATGTGATCTGCGAACTGCTTCCACTCAGTGTCCGAGAATCCCGAGCCACCTACTGAGGGATCTTTGAACAAGCGAGCGCTGCTACGGGCAGATGCGCCCAGCCAGCAGTAACCGATGTTGCGGGCGTCGTTAAGACGACGGGCCTTTTCTAGAAGCGCAACTGTGAGATTGGTGGAACTGGCAAGTTCTATCGCAGCCATTACACCTGCAGCGCCGCCGCCAATGATAATTACGTCATATATGATATCCATCACTTAGTCTCCGCGTGATTTACCGAGCGCCGTTTTGCAAGAGCGTCCTGAAGCGCACCGATGAGATCGGAGACCGCCGCATCACTTAGTAGCGCACTACTGTCGACGATATAAGTGCCAGACTTGCCAGACAGAGTGAGGAGTACCTGCTCCTCTGAGCCCACAAATCTCGTGCTAATTTTTATCTCGCCATTACCTGTATCAAGAGTCTTTTCAAACATCGTGGCCATCCTCGATTCGGCGGGGCTATCTCTTATTGAGCCAGGCACACATAACGGCACCGTAGCATAATAGGAGCTTACATCAAAAAGAGAAAGCCGGCATTAGTAGCCGGCTTTGTAAAAAAAAGAAAACTGCTTTATCGTGCTTGTTTATCCCATGCAGGACGCATGATTTCCGGATTAAATCCGTGAGCCATGTAGTCAGAAATCCTCTCGGCATAATTTAGTGTTTTATCGCCAACATTCTTATGATCACCTGTAAGCGGTGCCGCTGCGCCAAGCCAATTTAGAACGCCCTGAACGCCAGCGTGATATGCCATTACTGCAAGCTCCCACTTGAGATCCCAACCAAAACCTTCAAATGCCTGCGTATTCGGGCTTTGACCCATTCTATCGTGGGCATGCCGGAGGTAGCTCGCTGCCTTGCTGGCGACCTCTTTGATATCGGCAACATCTTTTATATTTTGCTGCTTGTGAAAGGTTGGAGTGACCTGTAGCAAACCTTTTGCAGCTCCGTCTTCTGAAACAGCCGTCGGATCGCCCGAGCTTTCAAGAAAAGCCATCACCCCAAGAAGACCAGTAGGCAAGTTCGCGGACTTTTCAGCCTCAGAAAGCACCTGGAGCATGTCATCAAAAGTTATGTCCTTGTGCTTTGCCGGTATCTTTAGCGGAGGCGGAGGCGGCTTCTTCGCCTTGTCCTCTGCCGTAATAAATAGCTTGAATTTTTTGCTCATCACAGCTCCGTATAAAACTAAAGAAAGGCCTTCCACTCTTCAGGTATTTCCTTGATAAAGTAGAATGCGTCTACTGCGTGGGCCTTGGGTTCCTGCAGCATGCGCATGCCGGCTTCTTCTGGGGTATAGCAGTCCTTATAATTATTGCAAGTCTTACAGGCAGTTACGCAATTCTTATAGGTAGATGACCCGCCTCGGCTGCGCGGAAGAACGTGGTCAATCGTAAGATTCTTGCCAGTTGGCGAGGTGTAGCCGCAGTATACACAGGCATACCCATCGCGTGCAAAAACATTACTCTTTCTATATCTGCCATTCTCTGCCTTGCGCAGCCATCTATAGGGATCAGGGGTTTTGACGAGCAAGCGAATTGCGGCTGGTCGCCCGTCTGGATATTCGCAAACAACCTCTGCTTTGCCACGGAACATTACTAGATCTAGACACTTACGCGAATTTACTGCCGAAATTGGCTGGTAAGACTGAGTAAGAAGCAGGGTCAGATCACTCATGGGGCCTCTGGCAAATTCCGCCAGCAGGATTGGGCTGGCAGCTAGTTGATAGAGGCGCGGTTTTTAGCCAGACTAGGCCTTTGACCAGCAACTGGAGTTCGGGTCGCAGCATAAGATATCCTTACTAATTTGATAGCCTTCAGGCATGAGATACCGCAAGCTGCCAGAAATAGAGACTGGATTTAAGAAAAATCTTACTGCGAATGGCAAGCGCTTCAAGGCCGTGCCAGGCGTTTTTTCATACGTATTCGGCCTACAGGCGCCGAAGGCTACCCACTTCCTCGATAAGAAGCTCAAGAAAAACAAGATTGTGCTCCATTTTACTGCGGGAGTACTAACAGGCGATATCTTTACCCTGACCCAAAATACCGTGAGCACTGCGTTTGTGCTCGCACGGGACGGCACCGCCTACCAGTTGTTTGATCCGGCTCTTTCAGCCTATCACCTTGGTATTGGACCTGGGTACAAGAACAGCGAAGCATCCTTCTCATCAATTGCGATAGAGATCTCTAATCTCGGGCCGCTTAAACGGGTGGGCGACAAGCTGATTGATATTTACGGCAAGGAATACTGCAGCATGGCTGACACGGCAGCTTATGATGCGGTCTCATTTCGCGGCTACGATTACTACTGCAGTTATACTGACGAGCAGTACGCAACCTTAGCGCGTCTGGTGCCGGATATCTGTGATCGATACGGTATACCGCAAACGCTGCTACCAGAAAGCCAGCGATTCCTAACTGCTCCGGCTGCTGCGCGAGCACCGGGAGTAGGAATAGTCTCTCATGTCAATTACAGAACTGACAAGTTCGACCTAGCGCCCAACTTTAAGTGGGGCAAGCTGATCTAGTAGCCGCTAATCATAAGATCTTCCATTTCAAATAAATCCGGCTCGCTGGAGGCTGCTCGTGAGATGCCCAGTGGAATTACCTGAGTGGTATCATCGTTGCCGGATGGTATCTCGATATGCCATTCATCGTTCTTGATAAAAGAATTAGGCCAGAATGACTCTTTAAAGTCAAACGTTACACATAGATTATTGGTAGCGAGATCACGCGCAATACCTACCATGTCCAGCGACCGATCCGTAGGGAATATGCTTACTGATCCCGAGCGGCCATAGGCGCTTTGTTCAACAAAGAGCTTGGCAATACGCCCTACAGCCTTGCCATCAAAAGAGACGGCGCCATCCTTAGAAACACTAAGCCTTCCAATATTCATTACTACCCCTTTCAAATGCGACGAACCCACATATAGGTTTCTATATTTCTCTTGAAGCCGGGATGTGTAGCAAGAAATGCCTCTTTTGCCCAGCTCATGTCATGGTAGAATTTTGCCACCATCTTGCTAAATTCGCGAGTCTGAGTATACTCGATTGTGCCAGCCCTATGACCGTTGACCCATATTGATGCTCGACCTCCTTCGGCAATACCAATCCCACTTACATGACATGCAGCGCCGAATAGAACCGATGCATCAACATCCTCAGACAGCACTGAGCGGTAGTACAGAGGATGCTTTGCCTGTATCCAGTCTAGCCTGATCCGCTGCTCCATTTCCCAGCCGACTCCTCGGTCTCGAAATTCCTGCAGTAGATAGGCGATAGGCATCTGCTTCATTAACAAGTTGCTTATCACAAATACGCCGTAGTTATCTAACTTCATGTATCTTCCAAATGCAGCAGGGGCTCGGATCAGTGCGATCCGAGCCCCTGCTTCTTGGTGTACAGTTACTTCACATTAGTTCGGCTGCTGCCGCTGCAAAGTCACTGCGCTCACCCTTCACCAGGTTCAGGCAGCTCGCCCACTGCGTACCTCTGAACGTTTCCACCAATACTGCAAGACCGTTATCAGTAGAACTTACGCGAGGATTGTCAATCTGCTCGAGATCGCCAGTGACTACCAGTTTCGAACCTTCGCCGATACGGGTAGCGATTGTCTTCATCTCGTGACGGGTGAGGGATTGGCCCTCGTCCAAAATTACGAATGTTTTGTTGAGTGAACGACCGCGCATAAAGGTAGGTGGTACAACCTCGATTGCCCCGCTCTCCATGTACATGTCAAGATTCTTGCTCTTGCCCTTCATAAGAACATCAAGGTTGTCGTAAAGTGGCCCAGCCCAGGCAGCCATCTTTTCTTCCATAGAGCCTGGAAGGAAGCCGACATCCTTGCCAACTGGCACCGGCGGACGGATTATCAGTATTTTTTCTACAGTGCGCTTCTCGAGTAGAGCATCCAGAGCGGCCGCTACTGCTAGTAGGGTTTTGCCGCTGCCGGCCTTGCCAACAAGAGTAACGAGCGGAATATCCTCGCGAGCAAGTGCATCAAGTGCACACATCTGGTCCACGTTCTTGTGGCGGATGCCGAACAAGCCCTGCTTACCAGTTACGACATCAAGATGTTTGCCATCGAAAAAGCCAATAGCGGTCGTTGTCGTACGAATCTCAGAGCGCAGCATTACATAGCTGTTCTGGACGATGTCCCAGCCCGGAAGCGGCTCTATTCTTGAGTTCGCATAAAATAGGTTTATAATATCATCGGGCACGCTGATCTCGCGAATCGCCTGATACTCTACCTTGCTGGCCAGTCCAGCGCCCCAGCCGCTGGCATTGATGCCAGAAAGAGCTGCCTTGATGCGGACGTTTACGTCATTGCTCAGGAGTACAAAGCTGACCCCCGACTCCAGAAGCTGGCCACCTACTGCTACCAGGCAGTCATCGGTTGGCATATTTAGCTCTTGGTCCATGACCACATACACTGTATTGTGGTATTCGGTTCGCACGCCTGAGGCCAGGTCGCCCTCGGTTCGGGCACGGTCCAACCACTTGCTTACCAGGCGGCTGGCAAGGCCGATTGTGCCAGGCTCGTACTTCTTCTTATCTAGCTCACAAATAACACTATACGTAAGAACTACCTCGATATCTGGCTGCGTAACAAATTCGGGATAGGACAACAGGACATTAGTGTCAACCAAGTATTTCAATGTGTGCTCCGGTTATTCTGGTTCTGCGTAGCTAAATAGTAGTACTACCTTACCCGGTCCGTGGGCCTTGCTTCTAACTCGCTGGGGGTCACGCCAGCGACCAATTACCTGTCGCTCAGTAGAAAAGTATACAGTAGTTTCCCCTGCTGCCAGATTATAAAGAATATCTATTCCGTGAGTAATTAAAAAATCTGACCAGGGTCGCAGCTTTACCTCCCCTTCTGGGGGATAAAGAGCGGCGGCCGCGGCCAGATTTATACCCATTTTAGACAAAATACGAAAAACCCACCGTCGCTGATGATCTAGGGCTGCTTTTCCTAGATCAGGCTCGCTAACGATGAGTATTTCGTTAAAGTCTTTAATCATTATATTGGGATTGCTCCCACATGAGTTGCATTACAATTATTAGAGTTAAAAGTCTGCATCCGAATAATCGAACCCGCCCTCCTCGTCGCCATTGCCAAAGTCTAGCTTACCAGTAGAGCTGATTTCGTACTGACCGAGGTCATCCGCCACAGTAGGAAGCGGCTCTGGAGCAGGCAGGGCATCCTCAAACTTATCAAGCTCAGCAGGGGTAGATGGCGCTCCGTCATAAATACGCATACGGTCAAAACCCTTGGTAAAAGTTAGCAACCCCTTGTTACCATCGCGCATCTTGGTCAGGTACATAGGCATATCTACGTAATTCTCTTCCTGGTCACGACAGCCGATTTGCATAACAATATTGGCGTTTTGGCTGATCTGGGCCGAACGGGCAATACGGGTGGTATTGTAATTCTGATCCTTTAGGGAGTTATTCTTGCCCTGTGGACGATTAACCTGTACGCCAGTAATTACCGGCACAGAAGCAGAACGAGCAAACTCATGTAGACCTGCGGCAATTTGCCCCTGTGCCTGCCAGTCTGCATCCTCACCCTTGCCAGTGCTGCTGCCAGCCATAATACCCATGTAGTCTACAATAACGAGGTGTACCGGGAACTTCTCACGCAGCTCCTGGAATTTGATCTCAATGTCCTCGACCGTAGCGCCACGAGGAATATCTACCACATAAAACTTGTTCTGCTTATCGTATTCTGCGATAAAGTCAATAGTGTCCATCAGCTTCTTCTCCTCTGTGGGATTCAAGCTGGACTTACGAAGGCTGCTGAATGGTAGCTCGGCAACCGAACTCAGGATACGTCGATTTAGATAACCTGCCGTACCAAACTTGCCGCGATTGCTGCGTGGCATTTCAAGGGTAAAATACAGCACATTCTTGCCAGTGGGCAGGATTTCGCGCCCAACCCGATTCGTGCCGAGCCAGGCATTAATTCCCATATTCATCATGACAAGGCTCTTGCCAGTGCCTTCCATGCCGGCTACAATGATAAGCTCTGATGGCTGGAAACCGTTTGTTAGATTGTCCAAGCTTGGCAAACCTACTGTGACGCCGCGGTAGCCGTGAGGATCCTTGCGAACAGCCTCATACTCCGCCCGCATATTGCTCATGTCTGCGCCAAGGCTGCCTTCGTCAAACACCTCTACGCGATTGAGCGAAGCGATATCATTCCAAGCCTTGTGGTACATGTCGTTGAGCTCGTCGGCTTTTGCACCGGCGGTGAGCGCCTCCGAAATGGAGTCAATGTACTTGCGCGCTACTACAAGGTTGTAGCGGTCACGGAATTCTTTCATGTAGAAAGGAAAGTCGGTGTCGCTATTCGGGAGGGATGACATGCGCTTGAATAGTGACTCCGCAAACCCCGCAGTCTCTACCATCTTAAGGCGCTGACAGTGCTCTAGAAATGCTTCTTGGCTGATAACAGAATTAACTGTTGGGTCAGTGAAGATCTCATATAGCAGTCGAAAGACCTGGTCGGGACCAGGCGCAAAATACTCACTACGAATACCGCGGTTAATCATATCAAGCATATACCTGCGTCCCATGAACGCGTACTTGAGCATGATCCCGTCAATCTTTTCTACTTTCATAATCCCTCAGAGCAGGCGGCGCCTGCTTAGCTTGGCTCGTAAGCACACTCATAGCACGCAGCAGCGGTTTGCTGCCAGACGCAGTTCAGCTGCGCCCACGCCCTTGCCGGAAATCAAGGCCTAGCGCAGTTACCGTCTTGCTAACAGGCGCAAGCAGACTCAGAATGGCACGCCCGTACTGGCCATCAAACACAGGCTTTAGAGATTCGTGATTTGTGGCGAAAAGAGTTGGCAACTTATTCTGTACCCGCTCACGAATGATCTTCTCTACTGCAGAACCAAAGAATGCCCGACCCTCTTCCGAGGTAGGAATATGCCGACTATCGATCTCATCAAATGCGATAAAATCAGACTTGGTGCATAGCCGCAGATACTCATCACGAGTGGTGCGGGAGCCGATATACAGCGACATATCCGTAATCGAAGTATAGTACGCCGAATAACCTGCTCGCAGAGCAGTCTTCAACACGCTACACATCCCATACGTCTTGCCTACACCATACGGGCCTGCAAAGATAAATCCCTGGCCATCGTTATAGTTCTGCTTAAGGTCACCCACATAGGAGTATACTGTTTGCTTTATGTCATCGGAACCAACAAAGCTGCTCATGGGCAGCATCCAGTAGGCAACGGGAATATTGGCATCAGCCATCGCGTCGACAAACTGGTGCTGCTGCATGGACAGCTTGTGCTGATCCTTGAAGGCTAGTGCTTTATTTTTTGGAATCCTCAACTTTTAATCCCTGTATCGGAAGATCCGGTAGTTTCGTTGTAGGGCTAACAAGTCCCACGATGTTATTAACCAGACTTGCTACTGCTGCACTCGGGTTCTGCGCATGAATGGGCGGCTTGCTACGGCACTCCAAGGTCACTAGATTGCCACTTTTTGTAATGCCGACAACATTGTGAGTCTTTAGATTATCCTTGAGTTCGGCATTTGCAAAGATATCCGAGACCAGTCCTTCGCGAACATGCTCCGCTGCAAAATTAGCCTCATCAGTATAGACCGAATAACTGCCAACGGCGGATCCAGATAACTCCACGATAACCTGGAATTCTTTGCTGGCGTCTGGCTCATCATCATATGGCTCTGGTGGCGGAGCACTGCGCAGCTTCTCCTGTACAGCAGCTGCAAAAGCAGGCGCCAGAGTAGGCGGAGAGGCAATTGGAGAGCTCGCAACCGGAAGTGGTGGCTGGAGTGGCGGCTCGGGCTGGCGTGGCGTTGGCTCGATCCTGGCGCGCCCTTCTGGCTCCGATCCATCCAGATCCTGGATGTAGGCAACCTTCTCAATAGGAACAATAGTCGTCCTACCATCCAGCATCAAAACATAGTGATCGCCGTCCTCTGTTACCGAGTCTGCCTTTAGGCTGCGGCGGCGCTGAGTATCTAAGACAATTCGCTTCATTCTGCCTCCAAGCCCTGTACGTTAAGGTCGTTGTCAATCAGCTTCTTCTTGTACAACTCCTGAATAAACCGATCCAGATCTGGATTAGAATCGATCTTTGCAGGAGCTGCGCGCAACAGCTGCTGCAAGTCTCCGAAATCAACCAGCTGGGTCATGCGCAGCACCGAGGGGGCATTTTCCTGGATCCACTCAAGCATCTTGCTGGGCACAGGAGTAGAGCGGGTAATGATTTTCTTCTTAGCAGCCTGGTGCTTGAATAGGCCGATTACATTTGGGGCCAACATTACGCTCATGCTGGTTATCTTCTTCTTCCTAGACTGAACTTTGTTAAGGAAAAACCAATCGATGTATTCGCGGGCCTCGGTAGCCGAGTTTCCGAAGCTGGCAAGAAGTCGTCTGCAAAACACTGCCTCAGCACCACGGAAAAGACCCTGTGGAGTTAGACTTAGCGTATACTCCATGCTATAGGCAGTTCGATACTTCTCGCAAAAATAGCCGAGCACGCAGGAGATGTGGTTTTTTTGATCACTCCAGGCTTCTTCATCCTTCCAAAGAAGAGAGTAGCGCTCAGCCCACTTAATCCAGTCCTCGATCTTGTGATCGCACTTATCGCACTGCAGATACGGGATGTTGTCGCTTGTGAAGCTACAGACAAATGTGCCCCCGCAGGTCTTGGGGGCATGAGTTCCGAAGTCTTGTTTTTTCATTTTTTACCTATCGAGGCCTGCATGTCTGGGCCGGCAGAGATCTTGAATCTACTCTCTAGACGATACGCCTCATAACGCGAAGACGAGTGCTTTTTAACAAAATGGCACTGATCCCAGGTCTCTACTACAAGTGCATCCGTCTTGCCCTTGGCCGAGCGAATGACTCTGCCTATCCGCTGCAGGGCCTTTGCCGTAGACTTGCCGCCACCTGCTAGTACGAGTGCATCAAGTGCCGGAAGATCGATACCCTGGTCAAAAACCGAAGACGCCAGGACCAGATCCAGCTCACCGCGCTTGAAACGCGCTTTTATGTCCTCGCGCTCATCCATTGAGAGCGCTCCAGTTACCATCTCATAGCGAACATCAGGCGGCAGCATGTTCTCTAGCGCCCTGCCGTGTTTGATGTCACGGAATAGCAGCAGTGGCTTGCGACCAAGCTCTAGTAGCTTAGTCGTATTATCGATCAGCATCTGGTTGCGCGCTTCATTTTCAACAATATAGGCTTTTTTAACATCTGCCCATTTCTTGGGCAGCTTGTAGTCTGGCGGCACATCTCTAAAGGCAATTCGCGGCTCTACGAGCCAACCTAGATCGATAAGGTCTGAAGCCCGAATGTCGACAATGCTCTTGCCAAAAGCTGCAGTCAGGAGAATGTCTGCACCGTCACTGCGCCATGGCGTGCCCGAGAAGCCGAAACGATTCGAGGCAGATTTAGAATTACGCATGATTGCCTGGATCGAGGCTGCTGCGGCAAACTGGGATTCATCAAGTATGACGAGCCGGGCGCCTTCTACCATTTCACGAATATTGCGCTTTTGCTCGTCTGATGGCTTCCACTTGTCTTCGGCCACATCCTCTTCGGAATCGCCTTCATTCTTTGTATTATATGCAGCTGCGGCACTCCATACACTGCACACCGTAACCTGTTTTATGCTGCAGTTGCCACCACCTACTAGACCGGCCTCAATGCCAAGACATGATTCGATAGTGTCTTTTACCTGAGTGAGCAAGTCTAGGCTCACGACATAGACAACAGTCTGCGTATTATACGCACCGCACAGCGCAGAGATGACGGTTGTCTTGCCAGCACCGGTGGCCATCTTAACAGTTCCTCGGCCGGCATCGACTGCACGCTCAATAGCCTTTTCCTGGTAATCGCGAAGTGGGTGGCCATGCCAGGCCATTTTTGCTGTTACCTTCAGAGACTCGCGCATATCTTCGACAACTGGAGAAATTCCAAAACCCGCCAAAATGGAGCGGACATCCTCTACAAGACCGGCAGGAAATTGCAGGTGTCTGTTGAGTAGGCGCACACGCCCGTCCCAATGACCCATCTTCACTGCGAAGCTGTATCTAGAATTGCTCTGAATATAACTGAGAGATCTGCCAAGAGCATCTATGATGCCCTGATCATCTAGGCCCGAGATCTCAGCGTGGCAGTTGTAGACTTTGATTGATACTTGAGACATGACATGTTTTTACAGCCTCGTAGTAGCGTTCAATCTGCATATATGATCAACTCGTTGCCGACTACTTCTGCGCCTGGAAAAAGACTGCGCAGGAGATCGGTATCAGCGGGCAGAACTCCGGTGAGATAAAATACAACGCTAATGGCATGCGGCTCCTGGCGTATCTTGCCGCGAGTGAGCGGCAGAGCAAACCGTGTGCATTGCATGTCTACATCGCACAGCGCTGGCTGCCGCATATGTATAGAAAAAAACCAAACTGTAGAAAATGCTGCAACATGGAAATATATATCCGCAGGCAACCAGCGATCCATATTTGCCGCCATTATCGTATCATGCGTAGAAACAGCAATACCCCATAGATCTACCAGGGCATGATCCAGATCGCGCGTATAGATTAGTCTATTTGCTTCGGCAAACATGCCCCTAAAGCCTTCGAATCCGCTTTCTGCTGGAGTTTCGTTGTACAAGGCCCACTTGGCAAGCTTCACCAAAAAATACTGAACTACAAATAGAAAGGCCGGCGATATGCCGGCCCTTCTGCAAATGCTGCTGCAATCAGCGTTTGCGATCAACCTTATTTCCTAGCAGCTTGCCAATCGCGCTCTGCTGCTGTTTGGCCTTAGCAATCATCTGATCTGCTTTGCTAAGAGTACCCTTGCCAGTACCCATTTGCATTCCAGCAGCAGTCTTTTTCTTCTTCTCTTCGATCTTGGCCAGGTGCTTGTCGGCCTCCCGCTTTAGCTCATCTACCCGGCGAGTAGGTAGGCCCATGCCGCTAAAGATGAAGCTAATTTTGATGTCGTCTGAGTCGTCCTCTGGTGATACGGCGTAAATGCCCTTGAATGAACGGGAAGAGTCAAACTCATCCGAAATATACTTGAAAAGATAGGCAATGTTCGCATATGGAATGGTGTCAAGAACTTCCTTCTTGGCTGTTACCAGGATACCTACGGCCTGAGCCTCCTTGAGATCAAAGTCATCTGCCGGCAGAGCATCTGGCAGCTTGCGGATCATCGCGCTAAGTAGGGCGGCATCGTCGCCCTCGTACTCATCCTTTGACACATTCATGCTGCCAAAAAGCGCACAGTTGCCGGCCTCAAGTAGTGCTCGGCTAAGATCCATGGCATCCATTACCTCGAGGTCCGATGGAATCGCAGTAACCGTGTTAAACAGGTGCAGGGGCTCGATAGCGCTGCGATTGCTGACCTCCCAGAACTTTGACGGGGAAAGGCTTGGGAACGAGTTCTCGATCTTGGCATTGTCGATAACGATAAGACTGTTGACTACGCCGCGGCGTGAGAAGTCGGCAAGGCGGCTCAGGGTCTCCATAGCGTTAAACTTGCTCTGGTTATCGTCAAAGCTGCCAGGAAGCGCGCATAGCACAAGTAGCGGCTTGCCAAGCTGTGACAGCATATCTACGAGAGGAACCGCACTGCCGCTACCGCTACCGCCACCGAGTGACAGGGTAAGGACAGCAACGTCACAGTCACCAAGGATAGGCGTGACAAACTCTGCTACCTGCTCGCTATTATTAACAATCGCTGCCTGGCCAATCTCGATATCCTTGCCGCTGCCTGAGATCGTATAGTCGATGAGCAGCCGACGGGCCTCTGGGATACTAAGGGTATCAAGATCCTGCTTAGCAGTATTGATCGCACAGGCATCATAGCCAAAGCGATGAAATACCTCTGCCATGCGACCGCCTGCCTGGCCGGAGCCGACAACGCCCAACTTCAAACTAATATGCTGTTTTGTTCCGATTTTCATTTCTTTCTCCTGAAGAATTGTGGCTGGTGCGACCTGTACAACTGGGCCATTAAGATCTGCCTCTAGGGCGTCAATTAGTTCCTGGTCTGATGCTGCATCTCTGATAATTTCAACAGCATTTTTCTTTACTGTGATTTCCATCTCGCCTCGCTGTTATACAAACCAGGTATTTGACTGATACCAAGCAGCAGTATGCAGGATCGCTGCCTGCAGCGCTGTGTTGGCCGATTCCCGTGAACGCGCAGCTTCCCACACTTCTTTGTTTGACGTAGTAATGCCACTAGCGCTACCCCATTTTCCACCAGACTCAATAAAAGACATAAGTTGATCGTATAGATCCTTGATATAGATAAGCGTTCGCTTTGCATCTGGCGGAGGCGTTTCAGAAAACAGGAGCTGAGCGATCCCTTCGTTCCGTGGCTGACGCGGGCCAAACGGCTCAGGCGTCAGGAATATACTGCGCACACCTGACTGCTGCGGGTCCTGGCCTACGTAACAGCAGGTGAAACGATTCTGCAGCACCTGTGGCACTGCGGTTGTGATGATAATAATATCGGGAGACTCTACCTGAAGTCGCATGTCAATTGCAGCATGATCTGCCGTAGTAATCTGCCAGTCAAAGCGACTACGACTGCGGCGCGGGCCTTCCATATGCCGGTACGGAGGAGCCCCTACGAATACTCCAAAGATATCGTTCTTTGTATACTGCAACATGTAATTGCAGATGTTGCTGCCAACAAAAGTGTCGGCTCCCCAAACCGCTATTTTCATGAAAACCTACTATCTAAATACGATCAACAAGCCCGTACCTTTGCGCTAGAAAAAAAGCACTAAGCCCATAACCGTTTACGTTATTTACAGCAGACAGTATGCTATTCGAAGTAGCGAGGATCGTACCGGACCGCCCTTCGGTATCATAGAATTCAGTTGCGCCCATAATAGCAGCAAGGTGCTGGCCAGGAGCGAGAGGATCTAGCCCGATTGCAAGGTACTTGACCACAGACGGCTGAGGACCTACTGTGCCGCCTGGCAAATAGCAAAGATTGAATGTCGAAGTGTCAATCCCCGCATCGCTAACCTGCTTAAGAGCTTGACGATTTACCATGTATAGCGTGCTGCGAGAACCTGGGAATGAATACACCCCTCCGACATAAGGGCTGCCCTGTTGCCAAAAGGTAATATCGGGCGATTCCTGCAGCCCGACCGCATATGCCGGATCTTCAGCAATTATGATGGAAAAATAGCTGGTTATGTCCGGCACAGTGGACAGATCAATACTGCGACCAAGAATAAGGGCCCGGGCGCCAGGCAAAAACCCAGCGAGCTCAGAAGGCCCGAATTTGGCATCAGTATTAGATAGGTATTTATCCTTGTTCGGCATTGATCTCTTCCATTACCTCTTCCCAAGCAGCGCCTTTGATAACTTCACTATAAGCATAGAAAACATTATCAGGCGTCACATGGAGCTTGCTGGCCCTCTGTTTAAATCCGGATAAAAAACCTCCGCGTACTGCATCCTGCCAAGTTATTTGGCTTAATTCATATTCTTTGTTCGGCATTCCAGAAAATATCTCATCTATCATAAAGGAGAACATAAATGGCGTGAACGAGCCTAGCACCAGGGCTTCGTCCCACGCCATCTCCTTCATAATCTCGTAAACTTGCTCTTCTGGGGGCGCAGGCGAGTAACGAAGCCAAGAGCGCAACTTGCTGCTTGGCATGGTAAACGGTGAAACCCTGTAGAACTGCTGGTCCTCAACCCAGGAAGGGTCAGCTGAAACCGCAAGTCGGCGAACTGCTCGTGACCCTACGACCGCATCGATGTGTCGCTGAATGAGCGGCACGCCAGCAGCATCATAGCGCCAAGCCGGCGACTTATCAAGTAGGAGGATAACATTCATGGCGACCTCCAGGCAGAGGAAACAAGGCTGAGCAAGACCGAATCAACCCTATTCTGACCGATTTGGTACTGGGACTTGCGGGCACCTTCGGCGATAAAGCCGGCAGACTCCAGGATTCCGAGAATTCCATTTCCATCAAGTACTTCGATAGAAACTTTATTTAGTCCAAGGCTGTTAAAGCACCAGTCAAGCGCAACATCCAGCGTCTTCCTATCTGGGATACTGCGAGAGGCATCAGGACCGATACAGAAGATGACAAGCTCGGCGCGCCGCGCAGGTACTGAGTGATTTGTGATGCCTACATATCCCACTAAGTAAGATTTAAGGTTTTTCTCTGCAACAATAACCTGCTCTGCGGACATCTCCGCTCGCAAGGCAGACCATGAGCCGGCATTACTGAGACCAGTCCTTCCAAGCAACAGTCCCTTGCCAGAATTGAGAATATCGATGAGCAGTGGCCCATCGGCATCCATGTGGTTGCGCAGGCTTATGCTTAGCTCTTTTGCGTTGCTCATAGAATGCATCCGTATTCAGAAATCGACATAAGCGCGCCACCTGCAAATGAGTGCTGGCGCATACGCACCTCGGGCGCAAAACCTAGCTCCCTCAGAGAATCCGCCAGGGATTCATGGTCAGACATAATAACTAGATTGATCTTTATGGCACCTGAGGTTGCAGCCATACGCTGCAACATGCGTACGGCTTTCTTTATATCCTCTACCGTACCCTTCTCAAAAGCAGCATGAAACCTGATCGATTGGTGGGCAAGATTCTGAGCGTAGTCAACTACGCCGATCATGACGCCATCATCCTCCTGGATGCCAAAGATCGGAGTGCTGCTGTCGCTGGCCTTGAGAGTGTCCCTGTCAATACGCAGGGAACCCTTCTGGGCGCACAGCAGAACATGGCCTCTCTTGGCTATGGATGTGATTAGGTCAGGCGCTTTTTCAAATGGAACAAGAATCATTTTGCCAACTCCAGCATCTGATGTGCGGCAGCCTTCCATGTAAAGCGATCTGCTGTGGCACGCATCTGGTCGCGGAGCGGATCGATCAAAGCAGAATAATTTAGGTAGGCCTGACGCATCATGTAACCAAATACCGCTTCATCTGGGCGACCAACGACTCCCTTTGGCATTTCAAGGGCACTCTTCCAGTTAAGGCTCTCAAATGGATGTGCGCCATACTGCTCCTGCGGCAGAGCGGGTTCGATATTAACCGGGCACAGGATAGAATTGGCCTTATTTAGAAATTCTAGCTGACCGCCATAATCCGGCGCAATAACAAGAGAACCGCAGCTCATAGCCTCTAGAAAAGGCATGCCCCAGCCTTCTCCTACTGTAGCAAGACAAAAGACATGTGCCGCTCGATATAGTGCCGCAAGACTAGGGATCCTCTTGCCCAGCACCTTTACCTGAGGCATCTTGGCACCGTACTTGGCCTTCATAGCAGCAAGGTATGGCCGCAAATCCTGCTCAAAGCCCTGGCGCGTATCGCCGGCATCAAAAAGCTTTGTCTTTATAATCAGGACAACATCATCTGCTGCAGTAAACTGCTCGCAGTAAATCTGCAGCAGGCGATCAAGCTGCTTGCGGTAGTGCGGCTCTGCTACGGCTAGAAAGACAAAGGGCGATCCTGAAATGCCAAGCTTCTTGAGATCCAGTGGTTTGATGTTTTCATTGAAAATAGCACGATCTACTCCAGAATGAATAATCCGGATGCGATGTTCGTGAGCGCCTGCGCGACGGAATACATCCGCGACGAACTGGCTACTGGCCACCAGGTAATCGGGCACATTGATGTTCTCGCGGAAGAAAGGAGGCAGGATACTGCTCTCATAATCAAACCTGCCGATCTTGACTCGGCTGCTGTTTAGGAAGCGATCTGGAAAATTCTTTGGAATGGTGTATGTGATGTCGATATCAAACGGTGCGCCTGCCATCTTAGTCTTTAGGCGCTGTGCTTCGGCTGCGGCACGGGACTCACTCCAGTACTGCATCCCATCATATCCATTTGTGCTAATGAGGCTAACATCATGGCCTTCGCCCTCTGCGGCAAGCAGAAGGCGTTCCATTACTCTTGACCATGACAGATCTGCGCGACCCCAGGTAAAGCTTCGGATAAACATCAGGCTCCTTTCGGAGCCCGCGTCTACCAGAGGGCGGCAAGCTCCGTACTACTCACAACTCGCGGAGAATTTCTCCAGCCAGCTTTCTTCAGATTGACGATAACATAGATACGTGTTCTTACCTCTGGACGAATATCATTGTTCACGATATTGTATGCGCGTACACGCAAAAGTCCAGTATCGTGATCGATGTATGTACCTACTGCCTCGTCTGCGCTGTCGCCAACCCCATCATAGTCTACATAGCCATCTACCGCAAAACCAAGGTTCTTGGCAAACGAGCTGACCTGTACCTCGAATGTCACCTGGCCACTTGCAAGCGCCTGGGTTGTGACAAGGGTGCCATCGCTAAAGCGCATGCGGTTTTTCACAAAGACGTCAAAAATGTTGATTTCTTTTTCCGAGTCGCCGTCTGGAAGCTCTAGTTCTACAAGGGCGCGCTCGTAATCAAGGCGATGATGGCTGCCATCTGGATTTAGGATATTTCCAGTGAGATAGATGTCGCCAGGAGCAATCAAATTGTTCTGACCACCGGTAGGGGGAATGGCGGACAGATCTGCAGGAGTAAATGCGGTCGCCGCAGAGATGACAAACCGGCGTAGGTCTGTGATCTGCACGCCACTCTCGCGCCACACCCGTACTGGGGCGATAGAGAAGTCTACTGGAGCGGCAAATGTGGATAGCAGATCGGTATCGATATCATGAACAGCAAGGTTACTGTTGCCATCTGTATCCAGGTACTCGATTCTGCCTAGCAGTGGTTCCACAACAAGACGAATTCTGTTGAACTGGCCCTGCCCATTCGGAAAACCTGTGCCGGAATTTAGAAAATCATTCAGCGCGGCAACATCGGCCGAAGTAATCTCAGTATCGGTATTAAGGTTTGCCTTCAGAATATCAACTAACTGAACGCTTTCAGCAGCGATATCTGCCTGCTGTGCTGCAGCGGTGCGCGTACCAGTTGTTGCCAGGTTGACACTATAACCAAGCAGCGCCTGCTGCGCAGCCAGATCTGAAACAGTAATTTCGCCATCAGAGTCAACGTCACCGTAGCCGTCAACAATAAACTGCTGCGAAACAATCCGGTAGCGCAGCGAAGGCTTAAGGATATTAGGAGTGATTATGCTGCCAACAACATTGTAGTTAACAAGATCAGCTGAAGGATTCGGAATATCTAGGATGTTATTCCTAAATAGTCCTGGGTAATAAACAGTTCCGGTGATAACTGGGTTTGCGCGCGGGTTAGTATCTGCTCCCGAGGCAACAACAACCAGATTTGGTTTATTGCGAATTAGATCTTCGACCTCTGACAGGCGCAGGCTCGAAAGCTCCGGGGTATCGATCTCACGAGAGGCCTGCCTGTCGCCTGTAGCGGGGTGTGTTACGAAGTCGAGTAGCTCGGCAGCTGACTGCACGACTAGGTAGTTGTCAACGTCTGTGGACGAATCTGCGAACGCTACGCCGCGCTCGGCATACTGGGTCTGGAGAGCTTTTTCGTTCACAAAGGTCTTGGGACTCTTGATGCGAGCGCCTTCGTCGACTGCAACTCCCGAAGCCGTACGGAAAGCGTCGCCACAGATCCGGTACCAGGTCGTGCGATCTTTGACGTCTGTCCAAATTCCGCCCGAGAATATAGTGAAACGGCCCGCCCCCGACTGGAAGTCCTCATCTTCCCTCTTAGTATACGGGTCTATACCGGTATATACGGGTACTACCGGTATACTAACGGTACCAGTAGCTGTGCTACCGGTACGACGCACAGTAAGAGCATACCAAGCATCCTCTTCCAGGGTAGAAAGATTTGCATTACCTATTGAGGTTTCTGAGAAGACAAAGTCTACTGGCTGATGCTCGGGTCCGAGTTCTACTCCCTGCTCGGCCATACCGGCCTGATCAAGGCTAACCTCAGCGATATATTCGGTTTCTGGATCAAAGTCAATAAGCGTATCTGGCAGAAACCTGGTTGAGCATGAAAAGGTCTCGCTGTTCAGTAGTCGCTTGATACCTACTGAAATAGAACCAGTCCAGGAAGCTCCACTGTCCAGTGCAAGTAGCAGTTGTACTTTTTGAATGTTATTCCCGCGCATGCGGAATTTCTGAGCATAGATGATTTCAGACGAACCACCTTGGCTGAAAAGCTTTGTTTCAGAGACTGTTGTATTTACTGCCAGATCATCAACAGAATAAGAGAAGCGCAGAGCTTCATCCAGAATTTGCTCTAGATTGTTGCCGCTGTTGTACAGTTTGTACTTTGAAAAGATAATATCAGGTGTACGTGATTGGTTCGCCACGATGGTATCAGCTGCGGGCAAGAAAGAGCTTGCCTCGGCAACCACTACACGACCGGCTAGATTAAAGCTGCCGTAGCCATCAATTCGAGCGTCAGTATTGCCGAACACATTCTGGAACAGGACGTTCTCAACTACCTTAAAGTGACCGTAAGTCTGGTACAAACCATCTGCAGGACAGCGAATGTGCTCATAATAGATATTGTCGTTAAAGTCTGTTCCTAGAACGGTACAGATAATTGGTAGAAATTCGGTGGCGCGACTATCGGAAACCCGGACAGAGATCTGGTTGCCCTCTGCACGATCCGAGCATACGTATGCCTCTGGTAGAATGCCGCGACCATCAAAAACACCCGTGCTTACCCAGGCCGACTGCGTCAGACTAAGAGCATTTGTGTCGAAGATAACGCGATCAATAGTTTGCTCTAGCTGAATGCCTGTGCCAGAAGAGCCGTCGGTCGCCTCCGCTACGGCGTTTAGCCAGGCATCCTGCTCTGCCCGCAGATCATTGGTCGTGACCTTCTGAAAATCGTACCAGTGGGGTCTCTTCTGTGTCATCTGTGCGCCTCAGTCCTCTTGTTTGAACTTTGAAAACAGCCGCATGTGGGCTGGCTTAATCCTCTGGTACAAGCCCAGCAGGGCTTCTCTGTTCCTGGATGACGATAGTATTTTATTAAATCCGTCATCTATCTCGACTCCTATTGAATACAGGGATGCCTCTGGAGTCAGTAGATTTGCTAGGAAATCGCTTTCTGACTCGCTTCGATTAAAGTCAAAAAGCCCTTTTGTATAAACATCTGATATTACAGGGAATATTGCAGAGGTATTATTATTCCATGCTAGGTCGTAATCAAAGGCGCCTACCCGGGTTGGCTGCCTGGCTATTGAGCTAAAACGGAGATTATCCATTCTCATTAGATATGGCTGAGCTCCGGAGAAGTCTGCACCAAGGCTTATTACACTGAACTCGTCTGTTAGGTTTATGTCGTCGATCAGTGCCTGGGACCCAGAGACGCTAGTAGATGAGGTACCCCAAACATGACCGCTGCCCCAGACGAAACCCGGAGTACCCCATGTGACAATGTTATTCTCAATGCCATCAACGAACATCCGCATCTGATCGATATTATCTACATTTGACACATCCCATGTGCACATAATACGATGCCAGCTGCCTCGAGACCAGTTTATTTCTCGAGAAATGACACGAGTAACGTTGCTTGCAGTTATTGCAAAATTAACGTTATTGTAGCCATCGAGATATATGGAGATGCGGTCTCCTGAGAAGTCAATAGGAGTATATTCGACAACAACCTCGGTTCGCTGAGCCGGAAGGCGGATCGGTAGGCGCAGCGTCCTGCTGTCTGGACCCACACTTTTCACACCAAGCAGATTTGTGCGCTCACGGTCTGAGCGCAAGTATACGCGGCTAACCGCACGCACCTTAAAGGGCAGAACAATCGTGGTAGAGGTTGTGCTCGTTATATTGAGGGTTTTCCTGGATGTGATGTCCATGATAAAGCGATAATCGCCCGCCTCATAGTACGTATCAAGCATTGGAGAAAGAAAAAACTCTATCGTTCCGGCCTTGGGAGCAACAAGCTGCCGCGCATTGTCCAGCACGACGGGGGAGTCTATATAGAGAGCATCTTCAAACTCGGAATTGACGGACTCCGATGTGGTCTTGAATTGTCCCAGGAATGTAGAGTAGATGCCAGCTTTCTGCGCAACTCTCTCATTAAGGTCAAGCAGCAAAGTGGTTTCTGGCAGTGCAATAGGCGGATATGGTGATAGGTGTAGGCCGGTATGGGATAGTCCTTCTGCAGTCTCACCAGCTCGCACATCTGTCAGGGTACGGTTGTAGAACGCAGGATACTCGATAATTGCATCGCCACTATTTTGACCATTTATATCTGCTCCGATTACAAGCTGGGCTTTTTCGCGAATTCCAATAGAAATAGGAGACGGGTAGTCTATGAGGTAGTAACCTGGAGCTAGGATGTAGTCCAAGTCAGTTCCGGCCTGCCGGAATGTGAAAACTCCATTATCATAGCTGTACAGCGCAGCGTGATCACCGAAATTCTCTGAGATAAGGAATGACTGCGCCTCTAGCACGGAAATAGCAGCAGCCGGGTAGGCCGCATTCACAGGAGTGCATACTATAGTGATATCTGTGATAGAGGTCCAGAATTCAGCAGTAGTCTGCAGGCCAGACTCAGTAAATGAAAGCACCTCTGACGTTGGACCGCCGTAGGTTGTACCATTTATAGTAACAGTATGAGGACCGGGGTCAAGATTACTGCCATCCAGCAGTACTGTGATCCGCTTGCCCTCTACTGCATTAGAGGGCTGTGGTACTCCAGTAAACGTACCTGAGATCGGGCTGGAGCCGGAAAAGCTACCAGAAGCAAAATCAAAAGATGTCCCAGCAAAAACTGAAGCTCGCTCAAGGATTACCTTGTATACATCTACCGACTCCAGGTCTAGTGGCGGAGCAGTTCTAGTAATTAGCTGATTTGGTCCGATCACAGATACCTCATCCTTAAACCAAGATTTTTACAGTCCTGCTCAACCAGAGGGTTGGACGCATGCAAGCGCCTGGCACCTAGAAAGACTTAGACCAAGCGTGTTGACAATAATGGTGTCACCAGGCGCTAGACCATCATAGATAGTAATTGCAAATTTTCCAGCAACGCGCTCGACAACGTACTGCGGGAAATTGCCATCTTCCCCAACTAGCTCAGCGCCATTGACAAATACGGCAAAAGATGTCTCCGTATTCGTTGAAAGTATATAGGTTTGAGGGTTTACCGAGAAACGCACGCCATCTAGAGTTAACGTTAGTGCAGTATTTAGCACTAGCTCGTTGGTGGACACAGATACCACCGTATACGGACTACCTAGACCATCATTTGTTTCTTCTAGGATAACCACCTCGTCGCCTGGTACAATTCCTGCAGCAACAAAGTCAGCAGACTCAGACGATAGCGTTGCCGAGCCGGCAAGAGTGACTCCGTCTTCGAAAACGACTGTTGTCTTCGTCGGGACCGCGAGAGTTTCTGCAGCAACAGAGCGAAATAAACTACCAGGAATGAATGGGTGACCATACCGCTGAAGATTGGGCACCTCTACTCCATCTATGAACAGGTGCATTTCATCCTGGCCCTCTGGGCTGTCAAGGCGCCATGAGGCTCCGACGCTGTGCAGGTCGCCAGCATCCCAGCTCCTTATGTCCGAGCTTAGCTGCCAGTTGCGACGGCCCGTGCCATCCACAACTCGGAAAACCAGGAATCCGCTTTCGTCCCGGAATAGCGATAGCCTGGAATTATCTGCTGCTCCAGTGTCGAATATGTAATTAGGCCGGCTGGCAACAAACGCAAGCGAATCGCTATAGATTGACTGCGCCACTGGACCGGTTTCATCGACATAGCCATCGGCCAGGAATGGACCGGCAGTGTCATTTGCGTCAATCTGTAAATCGATCTGCAACTGCGATAGTGTCGTGGTTCGGACGTCAGTAATTTCAAGATCTAGAGCGCTATTGACGTAGCCATCCGCCACAGATGAAAAGATTCCATCTGTAGATATAGTGCCTGCAAGGCTTGAGCCAGCTACCCCTACAAAAGTTACCTGCCACTGCTGCAGATCCGTGTCGTACCATATGAACAAGCCAGTATTGACACCAAACTGGCGAGGACGTCCGCTGACACCGGCATTATCTTCAAGTGACAGGGTAAAGGGAACCGCAGCAGGGTTGTTACCAGCAGCTCCGAGCCAGATCTCGTCAGCGGGCAGATTGATGTCAAATGTTACACTGGCATTGTTGTTCTGGCCGTTCCAATTCGGACGGATCTTGCAGAAGAATGAGCCATTGCGATAGCTGACCACCTTCTCTGATGGCAATTGTATGTGCGCAGAAGAGGTATCCAGGCCAGAACCCCACCGGCCTGGGCCGTAGACAGGGCTTCCCACTACGAGCGGCTCTGCTGGATAAAGGTTATCGCGACCAAGAGTCCACTCATTAAACGTGAGCTCCTGTATCTCAGGTTTGATCAGGGTTGGGATTTCAGCCATTGCCTGCATAGAGGCTAGCGTTGGACCTCCAGCAAAAACCTGCATAGTTGCGCGAGTAAGATCACGTATTGTCTCACGAGAGACCTCTAGATCTGCACTTAGCAGCTCGGGGAGACCCATCATAACAGCAAAATTCTCGCCAAGTTCTCTACGTAGTGCGCCATATCTAAAAGTGCAATAGTAATCGGTGCCAGCAAGAGGCGGACGCAGCCAGCGGATCTGGTTATCGCCCCACTCATAATCAATCCGGAGACGATCAACCAGATATTCGTAATCTAGGAACAGCGACCCAAAGCTATAATCTACTGCAAGTGCAGTGCCAACCGGAATTGATTGTGCAGCTGTATTGTTGAAAGTCAAAACATTGCCAGAAATCGTATCAACAGCACGATCCCAGTAATTGGTCAGTCCAGTAGCCGGCAGATTTTGCAAGTCATTTACTAGGTATACCGCGCGTACATCGCGAGCCTCGTACGTAGTCATTGTGCGGTAGCCGTCGCTTGGATCGGTGTCTAGCAAGACCCATGCAACATCAGCTTCCTGTGAGTTGAATGGAATATCAACCTGGACAATAGTTGGAGACAGAACCTGAATGATCTGGCGATCAGAATCGCCCACAAGCCGGAGAATGTGATTGCCATCATTCATGTCAGCAGAGAAGATTGCATCGGGAGCCCGGAATATGTCAGTTCCGAATTCCCAACTGCCGAGACGCCCCCACTGCTTGGCGCCGAATAGAATGATGTTGTCTGAATTTCCATTAAAAAAGCGCTCAGTTGTAGATAGCAGTGTGCGTGGAAATACCGTGTCATTGCTAAAGCGCCTGTGATCTATAACCCGAATCGGCTCAGTGCTCGGAGTAGCCGCATATCGCAAAACATCCACTGAAGTGATCTGTGTGTTTGTTGTTAAAATTTCTCCACAGATGTAGTTGGCGGCACCAATAAAGAAATCAGCAGTAGTGCTTCCACGGAAGTACAATGTGCCAGTCGAATAGTTAAGGGTATAATCACCTACGGCGACCAGTTTGGCGAGGTTTGTATCTAGATCCTGGAGAACTTCGTCGTAATAGAACTCGCGAACCAGATATGATGAATCAGGGGAAAAAGAGCTGTTTGTGGCAGAACCTATTAGCGGTTCGGACGCAGCCATAACGGGTGAAAATTGCAAATTTACAGAATAGATCGCGTCCCCGCCCACAGTCTTGACAACGGTGGCAATAAACAGATCTTCTCGCAGTATTTTTCGGAAATTTGCCCCCTCTGAAAAAACTTCCTGCCGACGTGGTAGCTGGGCGCCGGAAATTTGAATCTGATGCCGGTTAAAATAGCTGGCAGAGTACAATTCACCAGTGGTTTCATTGAAAACACGAAAAACATCAGTGATTGGCGAGTAGTTTGTTGTGATGCGGTCGTTGCCAACGATACGATTCTCTACATATTCTCCAAGCGACTCATTGTGCACCTCTGCAACGTAGTCTACGCCCGGGATAAGTACGCTTTCATATCGGAACTCTACAGTAACCTCTTCCCCCGCCAGTGCTCTCGCTGCAGTAGCAACGATTTCTGAAGTTTCTACATCAAGTACAAAGTCTACTCCAGCGGAATAGATCTGTTTATAGCTATAGGTCGCAACAGGCGGTATAGAACCTGTTCCAATTCCGCTGATATCAGCCCCATAGACAAGGACTTGCCCAGTGGAATAATCTACAGAAAACTCTCCCGGCTCTGCTGGAGGAGAAAGGCGATCAAATGGCACTTCGCGAACAAATGCCGGATGCGTCTGGGAGTAGGGACCTCCGGAAAGACTTGGCGACGGATCTAGAAATGCGACTCCGTCTGAAAAAAGAGGGTTCCCTTCAGTGTCTGTAATGGGAAAGTTAGATAGAGAGAATACATTTGAAGCAGCAGGAGTGCGCTCGCGCACCGCGTTCCGTATTTGAAAAATTTCGATAGAACCATCTATCGGCTTGCGCGATACATCGTCATAAGCATATACCACAATCCACTCGTCTAGTGGCGTAGGAACAGGTATTGACAGGGAAGATACCGCTGCCGGATCCAATAGGATCTGCCTGTCGCTAAGAGAGAAGTTTGTATATGCAAAAGTGGTGTCGTACCGATTGCTGCGCAAGCCTACTGGAAAACTGGTGATGTCGTAGGGGTAATCGTTGCCACCTTGGCGCAGAGTTACCGCAAGCACCTGTGTCACCGGCCCGTTGGCCACTTTTAGGCTAAGGCCAGAAAAGCTGTTCTCAAGCTGTTCTGCATTTGATACCGTCTCTGTTACGATTTGCTGACGTAGCGAGTACGGTGTGGCTGGAAATGAATCAAGAACCGGATTGGCGAACTGTGGCGTGCTGGAGAACTGCTCAGAATTCGCAGCGGAGAAGTTGAATCGCGAAATTACTGTCGCTGCATCAGTTGGTCGCAGCGAAACTCGATCAATCTGGAATGCAGACTCCTGCGGCAAGCGATCAGCATACGACTCGCCGCGCACCATAAGAGCGTCCCGCACTATTTCCTGCAAATAAATAGAATTAGACTTCTGACGGATTGAGGCGCGAGCACCGGACAAGTGCTCCGCTAGGTTCGTCAGGTGCTTGTGGAGTAGGTTGTCCTCTGCGCCATCATACACAGACGTGAGTACGTCCAGCATTGTCTCGCGCAGGGCATTTGGAGCCTCGATGCCGACAAAAACAAACTTGTTATCTACGCCATCAATCTGCAGTGGCTCGCCACTCTCAGACTCAAAACGCTGGAAGTCCGTATCCTGCAGTATGAGTGTATAGCTTACTAGCGGAGTCGAAAGACTGTGCGTAAGCGTTACGACCTTGCCTTCTACCTGTACAGACTGGATAGCAAGAGCCGGCTCATTGCTAAAATTACTCAGGATTGAGAAATTATCAACAGTGAGCCCGATGCTCGGGAAGTCGCTGAAGCCGATCTGAATTGAATCTGGTCCGCGTACAGAAGTTGCTATTGCCCGAAACATAGATCACCTACTGACGATATTTACTACAACCGAATTAGGCGTAAAGAATTTATCGTCCTTTCCGACAATGCTCTTCTTGATGCCCGCCGCATCCTCTGAGTTAAACTGTATGAGGACAACGCGGTCGACGCCAGATACGCTATACACAGCGTTGATTATATCGCTAGCGTCAATTGTGGCGCCGCCAACCTGGCTGGTGATAAAGTCAGAGATGCGCTGCTGGATGCTGCTCTGCAGAACAGAGGTAGAGCCTGTAAACGTCGGTAGTGGCGTTACCTCGGCTTCCACCCAAAGCGGCACGGAATCCTTCTTACGAACGAGGATATCTCCACCAATAGGTCGAACTGGCTCGATAGCAAGGGTTAGGTCCGCCATAAGCCGATCATAATTGTATGAGACGGTTATGCGCTCACCCTCCTTGGGAGCGGTATACGAGTAGTTCGCAAAATACTGCGAATTTGTCGTTGGCTGAGTAAACGCAGATATTGCAATGCTGCCTGTTAGCAGATTTGATAGGTTGCGGAAACCCGAGTCGACTCGAACCTCGTCTACGAACAGGTATTTTTCAGAAGTAAACTGGTCGCCTGCAGAAGACACCGTAATGCGTTCAATGGCAGGATATGTGATATAGAAAGTAACCGCAAGGCCTGTGCCACTGATCGGGGCAGCATCAGCATTTGCCGTTGTGCTAGAAAGAGCAAATGAAGTTGCGTTAAGAGTGGTATTTTGGATAGCACCACGATCCCAGGTTGGGTTGGCAATTTCGTAATTCTGGAGGTCGTAGGCAAACCTTGTACCACGCGATACGCCATTGACAATGTTGACGCTTGCTACGCTGGCAACACGGGCCAATTGTACGCCAGCAGGCAGCGAACCAAGCTCCTGTCTGATCCGTTCCGAGAGATCAATCTGGAGGCCCTCGTTGGTGCTGCTAAAGACGGCATCTATGCGACGCCACGCGAGACCGCTTAGTAGAATGCGACCAGAAGATGCTGTATTAGAAAGAGTTAGGCGCAGGTAGGTCGGAGCAATCCGGAGCGGGTCTGTGCGAATGCCAGAACTCCATACGAATGCCGTGGGCTGAGTACCGGTAAGTGAGCCACCAACTGACCACTCATTCTCTACGCCAAAAGCGGGCAGTGCTGACAGGGAGGTTGTTGGCAGAAGCTCTAGGTGGCTTGAAATGTAGTCGACAAGAAGCGGCGTGAGAGGATCGATGCTTGAAGCAAGAACAATCTTGTTACCAGAGAAGCTGCCGGTATCGATGTCTTCTGGGCTAAAAATATCGACATTGTTGTATCGCACAGTTGCTGGCTCGCCTTCAAGAAGCAGCGAGTCAGACGGCAGGGTAAGAGTACTACCGCTTACACTGCCATCTCCAACAGCAGTGGCAAAAACTTCGCGCCCATCGGCATCCTTGACTGACAGCAGGCTCGTGATGTCATCTGAAAGAATGAGTTTGCCACCGGAACGCAGTACCGTCTCTTCGGTGTACGTGTATACGTTAATGACTTTGCTGATCGGCTGAGCTGTCAGCAGGTGGTAACCATCGATAACGGAATATAGGGACTCAGTAGCCTCCAGCTCTACGCGATTAGCATAACCCCAGTCAATGCTGTCATTAGCTGTTCGAATGCGGTTGCTGTCTACGATATTATCATAGTCCGTGTAGCCATCATACTGCAGCGACCAGGCATAACTGGCTTCTACAATATCAGTGCTGCGTGGCAGGGTTGCTCC
>Ga0172367_10000788_pt1 | contig 48046 bp, 43 predicted proteins | sample Lak10m_FD_114542 | JGI IMG/M metagenome (GOLD analysis project Ga0172367, IMG submission 114542) | Freshwater microbial communities from Kabuno Bay, South-Kivu, Congo - kab_022012_10m | ecosystem: Environmental > Aquatic > Freshwater > Lake | place: Democratic Republic of the Congo: South-Kivu...
CTTGAGGGTGTTAACAACCGCATCAAGGTAATCAAGCGCATGGCCTATGGATTCCGGGACTCGGAGTACTTCTTCCTGAAAATCAAGGCCGCCTTCCCCGGGAAAGCGCGATGAACCAAAAAAAAGCCCGCATCCATGGATGCGGGCATTCACTGGCGCGCTGTTGCGGCGCCTGAAACTCAAGCCTCGGTCTTGCCTACCGCGGACTTGATCAGGGTCTGCAATTCGCCCTTCTCGAACATCTCGAGGATGATGTCGCTGCCGCCGACCAGCTCACCGTTGACCCACAGCTGGGGGAAGGTCGGCCAGTTGGCATAGATGGGCAGGTTGGCGCGAATTTCGGGGTTCTGCAGGATGTCGACGTAAGCGAACTTCTCGCCACAGCCCATTACCGCCTGGGTCGCGCGGGCGGAGAAGCCACACTGCGGCGCATTGGGCGAGCCCTTCATGTACAGCAGCACCGGGTTGTTGGCGATCTGCTCTTTGATGGTTTCGATGATATCCATGGACTACCTCGGCTAGACACGGTTGCCGGGCATTGTACCGGAAAACCTCTCGGAAAGCCGAGTGCGAGACTCGGCTATGTTGCCGCGCAAAGGCCGTCATTACTGAGATTCAGCCCTGCCAGGCCCCTGGACCGAGGATTTGCGCCTGTGCTTGCTTTCTGGATAAGATCGCGCCTTTCCCGTTTCGTCGCTCCCCGTGCGACTCCCCAGTCGTCGGTCCCCTTTTCTGTCGAAAATCCTCGGATCGCGCGCTGCGGCAATAAAGGTAGTTGATATGAGCGCAAGGCATTTTCTCTCACTGATGGACTGCACGCCCCAGGAGCTGAACAGCCTGGTCCGCCGCGGCATCGAGTTGAAGGATCTGCGCAAGCGCGGCGTCCTGTTCGAGCCCTTGAAGAATCGCGTGCTGGGCATGATCTTCGAGAAGGCCTCGACCCGCACCCGACTGTCCTTCGAAGCCGGCATGATCCAGCTCGGCGGCCAGGCGATCTTCCTTTCCCCGCGCGACACTCAGCTTGGCCGCGGCGAGCCGATCAGCGACTCGGCCATCGTCATGTCGCGCATGCTCGACGCGGTGATGATCCGTACCTTCGCCCATTCGACCCTGACCGACTTCGCCGCCAACTCCAGCGTACCCGTGATCAACGGCCTGTCCGATGACCTGCACCCCTGCCAGTTGATGGCCGACATGCAGACCTACCACGAACACCGCGGCAGCATTGCCGGCAAGACGGTGGCCTGGATCGGCGACGGTAACAACATGTGCAACACCTATATAGAAGCGGCCATCCAGTTCGACTTCCGGCTGAAGGTCGCCTGCCCCGAAGGTTACGAACCCGACGCCGAGCTGCTGGCACGCGCCGGCGAGCGTGTGCAGGTGCTGCGCGACCCACGCGAGGCAGCGGCGGGCGCCAACCTGATCAGCACCGACGTCTGGGCATCCATGGGCCAGGAAGATGAAGTGGCCGCGCGCCTGGCCACCTTCCGCCCCTATCAGGTAAACCGCGCGCTGCTCGACTGCGCTGCCGCGGACGTGCTGTTCATGCACTGCCTGCCGGCCCACCGTGGCGAGGAAATCAGTCACGATCTGCTCGATGATCCCCGCTCGGTCGCCTGGGATCAGGCCGAGAACCGCCTGCACGTGCAGAAGGCACTGCTGGAGTTTCTTGTCGAGCCGGCCTATCACCACGCATGAAACCTGAACTGCCGCTGCTACAACTGCGCGACCTGGCCTGCGGCTATGGTGAGCAGAGCATCGTTCAGCACCTCAACCTGCACCTGAATCGCGGCGACATCGGCTGCCTGCTGGGCCCATCCGGCTGCGGCAAGACCACCACGCTGCGCGCCATCGCCGGCTTCGAGCCCGTGCACCAGGGCGAGATCCAGCTAGCCGACACCGTCATTTCCCGTGCCGGTTTCACCCTGGCGCCGGAGAAGCGCCGCATCGGCATGGTGTTTCAGGATTACGCCCTGTTTCCGCACCTTACCGTGGCGGAGAACATCGCTTTCGGTATCCGCAAACAGCCCGATTGCGCGCGCATCGTCAACGAAATGCTCGAGCTGGTGCACCTGAGCGCGCTCGGCAAGCGCTATCCCCACGAGCTCTCCGGCGGTCAACAGCAGCGTGTGGCGCTGGCCCGGGCACTGGCGCCGGAACCGGCCTTGCTGCTGCTCGACGAGCCCTTCTCCAACCTCGACGTAGAGCTTCGTCGGCGCCTCAGCCACGAGGTGCGCGAGATCCTCAAGGCGCGCAAGACCAGCGCCATTCTGGTCACCCATGACCAGGAAGAAGCGTTCGCCGTCAGCGATCAGGTCGGCGTGTTCAAGGATGGTCGACTGGAGCAGTGGGACACGCCGTTCAACCTCTACCACGAACCGCTGACGCCCTTCGTCGCCGGCTTCATCGGCCAGGGTTATTTCATTCGCGGGCAACTGCTCGACCCGGAAACCGTGCAGACCGAGCTCGGTCCTATTCGCGGCAACCGTGCCTACAACTGGCCAAGCGGAAGCTCGGTGGACGTACTGCTGCGCCCGGATGACATCGTCTACCGCCCGGACAGCCCGTTGCGTGCACTGATCGTCGGCAAGACCTTCCTCGGCGCGTCCACGCTGTACCGACTGCAACTGCCCACCGGCAACCAGCTGGTGGCGATCTTCACCAGCCATGCCGACTACCCCACCGGACAGGAAGTCGGCATCGCCATCGCCGCCGACCATCTCGTCATCTTTCCGGCACAGGGCAGCGTTGCCGCCCACGAAACGCTCCAGCCGGCAACGGCGGCGCGCTAGCCCTTCTGCCGGCGCTGGCGAAAGAACTCGCTGAGCACCGCCCCGCACTCCTCGGCCAGCACGCCACCTTCGACCAGTACCCGGTGGTTGAGAAATCCCTGATCGAAGAACTGACCACGACTGACAACCACGCCGGCCTTCGGCTCGGTGGCACCATAGACGACTCGCTGAACGCGCGAATGCACGATCAGCCCGGCGCACATGCTGCACGGCTCGAGCGTCACGTAGAGCGTACTACCGGGTAGCCGATAGTTCTGCAGCGCCTGCGCGGCAGCACGTATGGCGACCATCTCTGCATGAGCACTGGGGTCGTGGCGCGAAATCGGGCAATTGAAGCCGCGCCCGACGATCTGCCCCTCCTGCACCAGCACAGCCCCCACCGGCACTTCGCCCAATGCGGCCCCCTGCACTGCCAGCGCCAGTGCTTCGCGCATGAACCGCTCGTCCTGGCTGCGATCGATGATCAGCGGTTTCCTCACGACTGCGCCCTACCCTGTTTCATACCACCTCGATTGCCGCCATCAGTCCGGTTTCCATATGGTCGATGACATGGCAGTGGAACATCCAGGTGCCCGGATTATCAGCGACCAGCGCGATGCGTGCCGTCTCGTTCTTGCCCAGCAGGTAGGTGTCGGTGAACCAGGGGTCGATCTTGCGCCGGTTGGACGAAATCACCTGGAAGGTCATGCCGTGCAGGTGGATCGGATGCTGATACTGACTGAGGTTGCGCAGCTCGAAGATGTAATGGCCATCCTTCTTCAGCGTCGCGATCGGCCGTTCGGCGCAGCTCTTGTCGTTGATGTCCCACGCCTGGCCGTTGATCTGCCAGAACGTGTAGGCCGCCCCCTGCTCGACATCTGCCGACAGATGGCCAGCCCACTCGAAATTGAAGCGCAGCGTCTCGGCCCGCTGCAGGTCCGGCACCGCGACCGGGTTGGCCGGCAGCGCCGGCGGCCAGTCGCCAGCGGTTTCGTCATGGGCCACCGCGCGCAGCGTCGCCAGCCGCAACGGGCCGTTGCGCAAGGACAGCTCGGTGCCCGCCTGTGGCACCTTGAGCGCGAGGTCGATGCGCATGCCCGGGCCGAGCCAGTATTCCTTGCCCAGCGGACGCGGCGCGACCGGATGGCCGTCGAGGGCATAGACGCGCGCGTCGCCGTCCGGCAGGTTCAGTCGATAGGTCAGCGTATTGTCGAGATTGAGCACGCGCAGCCGTACGACCTGCCCGGCCGGCAGATCCAGCAACGGGGCATGTCTGCCATTGACCGTCGACAGCACCCCGGGTGTGCCTCCGCGGGCCGCCTCGCGGGGCACGCTGAACTCGGTGAAGGCGCCCTGCTTGTCGATGTGCCAGCTCTTCAGATTGAGCGTGCGCTCGTGACGGAACCCGCTCGGCTCACGCTCCTCGACGATCAGCGGGCCGACCAGCCCGCGCCCCAGCTGCGCGGCGCTGGTGGTGTGCGGGTGATACCAGAAGCTGCCGGCGTCGTGCAGCTGGAAGCGATAGTCGAAGAATTCGCCGGGCAGGACCGGCAGCTGCGACACATAGGGCACGCCGTCCATTTCCAGTGGCAGACGGATGCCGTGCCAGTGAATGGTGGTGGGCTCCGGCAGCTGATTGATGAAGCGCACGCGCAACCAGTCGCCCTGGCGGCCGCGCAGCTCCAGGCCGGGCGCCTGCCCGCCATAGGCCCACGCCGGCGTAACGTGACCGGGCACCAGCTCGACATCCAGCGGCGCGGCGATCAATTCGTAATCATGGGTGGTGACATCGACCGGGCGACCGAGCCAGTAGCGCACGCCACTGCCGGCCAGGCCAACGACACCGAGGCCGGCCAGGCCAGCGAGCACTTGTCTACGGGTAAAACGCATGAGAAAACCTGCTCCTGCACGACAAAGATGGCTCATCAGGGCGTCGAAAATTGAGCGCCTCGTCTGCGCGAGGTCGCGAGCACGAAACGAAACGAAACGGCCACACGATGGCTTCGCCCGGTTCGATGGCGCGCAAGGTTAGCGGAATACACCCACAGCGGCCATAGCGCTGCCTTGGGCGTCACCCTGCCGTCTCGGCAGCCCCGCCTTGCATTCTTTCTTCAAGGAACATCGCTTGTAGCAAAGTCGCGAAGCGCGAACCCAGATTGTTCTGCGGTCGATGATCGGCGTACAGCAGATAGCTGGTGAAACTGAAATCGGCAGCGAACGGACGCACCTCGATGCCCGCATGTAGGTAGCCCTGCGCCACCAGGGGGCTGACGATACTCACCCCGAGCCCAGTACCGACCATGGCGCAGATGATCGCAGCATAGGGCGCCTCAAGGCTTAGCTTGCGACGATCCCCATGCTGCAGAAACAGCCGATCGATGCGGCGCCGAGTGCCGTCGTCGTGCGCCAGCGAGACGAACTCCTCCCCGGCGAGATCATCGATCCCGACGCGCTCCAACGCCGCTAGGCGATGGCCTTTGGGGAAGATGCACACCGCAGGCAAGTCGCCGATCAGACGTGCCCTCACCCCAGGGGTTTCCTCACCGATGAACGACACTAGGCCAAAATCGCAGAACTGCGAAGCGACCCAGCGCGCTACCGTCGTCGAGTCGCTGGTATGCAGCGAGATTGCTACTTGCTCATGACCTTCGCGAAAGCGCTGGATGGCCCGTGGCAGCACGGAAAGGGACAGCGACGGCACGGCGCCTATGCGTATCCGCCCGGTGCCGAGCTGGCGAATGTGCCGCGCCGAGTGCTCAAGGTTGCGCAGGCCGATGAACGCTCTGTCCACTTCGTTGAAGAATGCCGTGCCCTCATCGGTTGGGACCAGCCGGCTGCCTATTCGCTCGAACAGGGAAAAACCGTTGAGGCGCTCCAGTTGCGCGATCAACCGGCTGATATTGGGCTGTGACGTATGCAGCGCTTCGGCCGCAGCGGTCATGGAGCCGGACAGCATCACGGCCCGGAAGGCTTCCACCTGCTTGAAGTTCACGGCATCCCCATATCATTTATGCATGGACACGTGGCGTATTGGCATTTGTCAGTATGAGCCATTCCCTTTAAAACTTCAGCCAAGGCCCGCGCCAATGTGATCGGAACGCACGGCGAGGCTCATATCAACGTTCCGCTACTCCTAACTGCCATGGTTCCGCTCGAGCTCAGGCTCACCCATTGCGATAACAACAAACAGGAGACACCTATGCCATCGTTCCCCAAGCTTCAGCTCGCCCTTGTGGTCGTCACTTCGCTCGGATTCGCCGCCCATTCGGTGGCCGCTGAGGGCATGCCGCCCGTGCCGTCATCCATCAGCAAACAGGACAAGTTGCGCGCAGGCGTGCGCTGTGACCAACCACCTTACGGCTACCAGGACAACAACGGCAACTTCGCCGGAGTCGAGGTGGAAATGTCCCGGCAGATCGCCGAATGGGCGCTCGGCTCCAAGGACAAGGTAACCTTTACCTGCGTTACCGCGGAAAACCGCGTGCCTCAGCTGCTCGGCCACAAGGTCGACCTGTTGATCGCCACTCTGGGTGTTACCCCGGAGCGCCAGCGCGTGATCGCCTTCACCCAGCCCTATCGCTGGGGTGCTAGTGACGTATTGGTCCGCAAGGACAGCGGCATCGAAAAGATCGACGACCTCAAGGGCAAGACCCTGGCAACACTCAAGGGCTCGGTGCAGGCCAAGTGGTTCGAAGAGCGTATGCCAGAAGTAAAGACCCTGCGCCTGAACAGTGCCGCCGATGCGCTGCAGAGCTTCCGACAGGGCCGCGCCGACGCTTACACCCACGACGCCGCGACCCTGGTAGTGGTGACCGGCAATGACGATTCGCTGCGCTTGGTCCAGGAGCCGTTCCAGATCTCCGACGCCGCCATCGGCCTGCGCAAGGGCGAGGACGAATGGCAAACCTACCTTTCCACCGCCGTCGAGCGCATGCACGAGGAGCGGCTCTTCCGCCCGTGGATCGAGCAATACGTCCCGGAAGCCATCCGCGGCTACTACCTGAGCGTGTTCGAGCAGCCCAAGCCCGAAGAATCCCACTGATCGGCGGTTTCCCATGAGCTTCGATTTCGACTACCTGCTCACGCAGTGGCCTGCCCTGCTCGACGGGTTATGGATGACCCTCCAGGTTTCGGCACTGAGCATCGTCCTGTCGCTGCTGATCGGCGTGCTGGGTGCTGGCGTCAGGCTGTTCAAGCTGCCAGTGCTGTCACAACTGGTGGTGCTCTATGTCGAGCTGATCCGCAACACGCCGATTCTGGTACAGCTGTTCTTCATCTTCTACGGCCTGCCTGCCGTGGGCATGAAGCTGTCGCTGTACTGGTCGGGCGTGCTCTGCCTGTCACTCTGGGCGGGCGCCTACCAGATCGAGAATCTGCGCGGGGGCCTGGCCACAATCGACAAGGGACTGCGGGAGGCCGGGATGGCGCTCAACCTGCAGTCGCGGCAGTTTTTCCGCCTGATCGCGGTGCCCATCGCGTTTCGCATCAGCCTGCCGGCCATGCTCAACACGGCCATCTCGCTACTGAAGAACTCGGCATACCTGCAGACCATCGGACTGGCCGAGCTGACCTTCGTCGCGGTGGACCGTATCGCCACGGATTTCCGCGCCATCGAGATGTTCGCAGCCATCTGCGTGATCTACCTCGCTCTGGTGGCGGTCCTGGCGCTGCTCGCGGGACGCCTCGAAGCACGCCTGCAACGCCCCTTCCAACAATGAGGCCACCATGGAATTCGTGATCGAGAACTGGGGGTTCATTTCCAAGGGCATGCTCATGACCCTGAAGCTGGCACTGGTGATTCTGATGTTCACCACGCTGATTTCAGTCGTGCTCGGCACCTTGGCCACGGTGAAGAACCGCCCGCTAAGCTGGGCGATCCACGGTTACGTAGAGCTGTTCCGCTCGATACCGCTGATCGTCAACGTGTTCTTCATTTTCTTCGGCGCGCCGTTGTTGGGGATCAACCTTAGCCCCTTCGCCGCGGTGACCCTTGGCCTGACCTTGTGGGGCAGCGCCAACGGCATAGAAATCGTGCGTGGCGGTCTGCTCTCGGTGCCGCGGCACCAGTGGAAGAGCGCCTGGGCGCTCGGCCTGCGGCCCTGGCACATCTATGCGTACATCGTCGTGCCGCAGTCGCTCAAGGCGATCCTGCCGGCTTATACCGGCCTGCTGACCCTGCTGGTGCAGGCCACGTCACTGGGTGCGCTGGTCGGTGTCAGCGAGTTCCTCAAGGTCGGCCAGATCATCGTCGAGCGCAGCACCATGATGGGGGGCGTGAACCCCGCCTTCACGGTGTATAGCGTGGTCCTGCTCGTCTACTTCGTCATTTGCAGCGCGCTGACCTGGCTCAGCCGCTACCTCGAACGTCGCCTGGGCCGCAATGCGTCCCGACTCGGCCAACCTCAGCCCTGATGTCCAGAAGGCCTATTCCCATGCTCGAATCCAAAGTCAGCCGTCGACTCAAGGAACCCACCGCAGCGGAAGTCTGCGACCTCATCTACGCACCGCGCCTCGCAGGGTTCGCCGACGGCTTCGGCTATCTCGGTGACGTCAACAAGGCCCATATCGTCATGCTTGCCGAATGCGGCCTGATAGACGCGCCAGTGGCCGTCGCCCTGGCTCGCGGCGTGCTCGAAATGGAGCAGGTCGGCCCGCAAGCCGTGACGCTCGATCCGCTGCGCGAAGACGCCTATTTCAACTACGAGGCACACCTGATCGAGAAGGTCGGCACCGACGTCGGCGGGCGTCTGCACATCGGACGCAGCCGCAACGATTTGCTGGCGACCCTGGACCGCCTGCGCGGTCGCGACGTCCTCATGGACCTGCTCGACGCGCTTTACAACGTGCGCCAGAGCGCCCTGGACGCCGCGGCGAAATACACCGACGCGATCATGCCGGGCTACACCCACCTGCAACCAGCACAGCCGATCACCTTCGGTTTCTACCTATCCGGCGTTGCCCAGGCCCTAGAACGTGACTGCCTGCGCCTGGCCGCGACCCTCGACAGCATGAACCGTAGCCCCATGGGTGCCGCCGCCTTCGCCGGCACGCCGTTCGCCATCAACCGCGCGCGCACCGCCGAGCTGCTAGGTTTCGACGGCTTCCTGGAAAACACCCTGGACGCGGTCGGCTCGCGGGATTTCGCCTTGGAAAGCATGGCGCAGATGACGCTCCTGGCGGTGTTCTGGAGCCGCGTGGCGCAAGACTTCTTCGTCTGGTCGACCCACGAGTTCGCACTCATCGATTTCCCGGACAGCGTCGCCGGCACGTCCAGCATCATGCCGCAGAAGAAGAACCCGGTGGTCCTGGAGTACCTCAAGGGGCGTACCGGGCAGATACTCGGCTCACTGGTCGCCTCAGCCGCAACCATCAAAGGCACAAACTTCACCCATACCGGCGACGGCAATCGCGAGAGCATGCGCGGCTTCTGGGAGTCGGCACAGGAATGCCAGCAATGCCTGACCCTGCTGGATCTGGTCCTGCGGACCGCGCGGCCGAATCTGGAAACCGGGCTGCGCAAGGCGGCGGAAGACTTCTCCACCGCTACTGGCTTGGCCGACCTAATGGTCAGCGCGGCCGACCTCTCGTTCCGCGAGGCGCACCACGTCGTCGGCGCGGTGGTACGCCAGGCGCACACGGATTCGATCAGCCGTGACATCCATACCATGACAAGCAGCATCCATGAGGTTGCGCAGCGTTCGCGCCAAGCCTCCGATGAGGCCGGCTCCGCTTCGCGCCAGGCCATCACGGCCCGCAAGAACATCGGCAACCTTTCAAGCAGTATCAGCGATTTGGGCGATAGCGTGATGGGTTCCGTCCGTGCAATGCAGCAGCTCGAAGAAGAAACCCAGGAAGTCGGCTCGGTGTTGACGGTGATCCGCAGTATCGCCGAACAAACCAATCTGCTCGCACTGAACGCTGCAATCGAGGCCGCCCGAGCCGGCGAGCAGGGACGTGGCTTTGCGGTGGTAGCTGACGAAGTACGCAACCTGGCGCAAAAGACCGCCGCCTCGACCGCGGAGATCCAACAGATCATCCAACGATTACAGAACAGCGCCAATACCGTGCTCGACGTTATGACAGTCAACGGTGATAAATCCCGCGAAAGTATCGAGCATTCGATCGAGGCGACTCGGCTACTCGAAGCCATCGCGCAGACGGTCAGCCAGATCGATGAGCTCAACGCCGACATTGCCCACCATACACAACAGCAAATCGGTCTATCCGAATCGATTCAAAAAGAAACAGAAGTGTTGCAGCAGGATGCACAAGCAACCGCAAACGGGGCCGAAGCCACGGCTCGTCTCGGCGAGCAACTGGTAGGTACGGGAGATCACCTACGCCAGGCAACCGCCCAATTCCGCGTTTAAATTTATAATCCTGGAGCAGTACGAACAATGAACAAACTCAATCTCTTGGGCGTAGCCATCTGCCTGGCCAGTACTTCAGCGTTCGCCTTGGACCAAGGTGAATACCGATTCAACGGCTTTGGCACTGCCGCCATCAGCCGCGTCGGTGGGGTAGACGATGCGAAGGGCTATGGCATTTCCGGCCAGACCACGGACTCCTGGCGCGGCGACCAGCTGTCCAAGCTCGGCGGACAATTCTCCTACGGCCTCACCGACCAACTGAGCGCTACTATTCAGACCGTCGCCAAACCTGAGCAGGACGACTGGCGTCTACAGCTGGAATGGGGGTACCTGGCTTACGCGGTCAGCAATCAATTCACAGTCCGTGCTGGCCGCTTGCGCCCGGGCGCGTTCATGTTTTCCGAGACGCTGGACGTCGGTTACACCTACCCATGGCTGCGCCTGCCGGACGAAGTTTACAGCCAGATGCCGATTACCAATTACGAAGGCGCAGATGCCCTATACAGCCTTCCGCTTTCCTTCGGTACGCTGAATTTTCAAGCCAGTTACGGCCAAGCAGTAAACCGCAATATCTTCATTCATGGTCTCGATGCCCGTCTAGACGTGGATTACAAAAAGCTGCTGACCGGCAGCGTGAGCCTGGCGACCAACGACATCGGGACGTTCCGATACAGTTATACCGAGTCCACTCTGAGCGTGGATCAAAGCGACGAGTTCAAGGGCAAATTCATGTCCTTTGGCCATCAGTACGACAACGGCAGCTGGGTCACTAACGCAGAAATCATCAACCGCCGCAGCCCGCTGGGCGAGCACGACGCGTTCTACATCATGGCCGGTCACCGCTTCGGTGACCTTTTGCCTCACGTTACCTATGCCCAGCATGACGAAAGCGACGCTGGCCGCGACTCGTCATGGGCGTTTGGCCTGAACTACAGCCTGAACGCCAACGTTACGCTCAAGAGCGAATACAAACGCGTCGAATCCACCCGGAACTACAACGGCAACTTTGTGCCGGCGTATAACACTGCCGAGCCAACGTTCGACGGCGACATCTTCAGCATCGGCGCTGACTTCGTATTCTAAGAGGAGCCAACATGAATCGTTTCACTCAAAAGACTCTCGCCGCCGCTCTGCTAAGCCTGGCTTCTGCCATGGCGCACGCCGAGGTGGCCGTGATCGTCAATCCGGGCGCAACCAAAGCGCCCTCACAGGCAGAAGTGGCAAATATCTTTCTCGGCAGGGACAAAACCTTAAGCGGCATCGACCAGAAAGACTGGAATCCCACCAAGGAAAAATTCTACTCCGCCGTCACCAGCAAGAACGAAGCCCAGCTGAAGTCCTACTGGTCGGGCCTGGTATTCACCGGTAAGGGCCAGCCCCTGCCGGCCGAAGCCGGCGACTCGGCGGTTGTGGCCAAAGTCGCCGCCGAAGCCGACGCTATCGGCTATGTCGACAGCGCCGCGGTCAATGATTCAGTGAAGGTGCTGTTCACCCTGCCCTGACACATTTTGTGTTTTGATTTGCGGCCCTGAGAGACTCTGGCGCGATGTAGCACTTAATGGCTGCAGCGTTTCCCCCAGCCCCAATCTTTAAGACGCCCGGTGCAGTGCATCGGGCGGTTTGTGTATTCAGAACGAGGTCGAGGCTGCTCTAACTTTGGGGATGCCGCGATTAGCAATGTCTGGACGCCGTCAGCATGTTTCATTCAATTTAGCGAGGCAGCCGCTTGTTCGCTTTGATCGCCGTTGCGCTATGCAGCCTTCAGCCGCTTCGGTTGTATGCCATGCCAGTGCGGTCCCGACGTTGGTAATGGCAATACTATGGCAAACCGACATCTAATTCAGCCCGCTGTGCCCCTACTCACCTCTGGCTGCAGAAGCTCAAGCAGCAGTTGCCTATGCGCCTCCCGCAACTGTACAAGCGATATTGACGGGTCGCCTCTGGATAACATTGAAGAGTTCAGCCATAGCAATGCGGGAGCGAGCGCCAGCGGGAAAAAGTGCTCGGTCAAGACACCTGGGCGAATGACCCCGCGTTCTATGTTGCGCTGGATGATGAGCTGCGCCCGCTCCCGTAATCCGCGCGCAACTTCCTCTCGCCAATGCCGGACCAGTGCAGGTGCTCTGGCACTTTCGGCTAGGAGCAGTCGGTAGACCGATATGGTAGCGGGGGAGTCAAACGTCGCGTAAAGGCGATCAAGGTACACGTCTACTAGCTCCGGCAAAGTCAAATCTTCGTCCGGGAGCCAGCCTTGGAAATCACAAAGCTGCTTGGTCATACGTTCGAGCAAGGCATGAAAGATCTCTTCCTTGCTTTTAAAGTGCGCGTAAATTCCTGCCTTTGACATTCCCGCGCATTCCGCTAGACGCTCCATCGACACGGCGTTGTATGTCCGATCCGAGAATTCAACCAGAGCCGCGTCCAATATTTCCTCTTTCCTAGCTGCCGAGGACAAGTAGCGGCGCTTCTCTGTGACGACGTCTTCTTTCCTGGCTGGCATTCAAAGCCCCTTTCCAAATTTGAAAAATGTTCTCACGGGATGGCCACCGACTCCACCGAAAACAACCTTGATCCCGCCCAGACAATTTCCGTCAACCGGTATCAACGAGCCGCCCCAGGGGTTGCGGAGGAGGAATTGTATCGCACTGTTAAAAACAACCGCCTGGTCGTTTTTTTTAAAAAAACCTATAATGATGAGAAATACGACCAAAAGAGCGCCTCGTCGACCAGCCGCTAAGACCCGGATGCATACACAATTAACGGAGATGCCGTGGGTTTTATCAAACTTGCGAGAAAGAAAAGCTGGTGGCGGGCGTGAGCCACACTCCGTGCAAGGGTGAACCTACATGCCATGCAATAGGCTGCACTGGCCCTTCGGCGAATCCAACACCAACAAACCTCCTTTTTCACCGTTTTCTGAACGTTGGTGTCGACAGGCGTAATACAAGGTGCGCACAGCCATCAAGGCCCCGCTCGATTGCGGCAGACCTTCATGATCGAAGTGCCGAATTACTGCATGCGCGCTCATCGATGCCAAAGCGAGCGCCGCCATCAGCACGCCTCTACACATGGACGCCTGCCGCTCTACAACCAGACCCCATTAGGCCCGATACCCGTACGGAACATGACCATGCCTCCAGCTTCTCTCTTGTTTCCTGAGTTCAGATTGCGCACTGCCACGCTGGCACTGAGCGCCGTCGCACTAACCGGCTGCATGTCGCTCGCTCCTGCTCCTAATACGCCACCGCTGCCAGCACCCAAGGTTTGGCCTAGTCATCTTGAATCGAGCACAGACGGCGCCCATGCGGGAGAACTGGCCTGGCAGGCGTACTTCACGGATCCCTTGCTGCAACGCCTTATCGAGACTGCACTGGAGAACAACCGCGATCTGCGCCTGGCCGCGCTGCGTGTCGAGGAAGCCAGCGCCGCATTCCGCATTCAGCGCTCGGATCGATTTCCTGCCGTGGGCGTGGGCGCCCAGGGTGGACGCGCCCGCGTCCCTGGCGATCTGAACATGTCGGGCAGATCGCATGTGGGTGGCGAGTATCGGGCCGAGGTGGGTTTAAGCACTTGGGAGTTGGATCTGTGGGGCCGAGTTCGTAATCTGGAAGACGCCGCCCTGCAAACCTGGCTGGCTACCGATGCAGCGCGCCGGGCTGTCCACCTAGCGTTGATCGCCCAGGTGGCGGACGGTTATCTTGGCTTGCGCGAGATCGACGAGCGCGTGGCTATCGCGCGGAAAACCGTGACAACCCGCGAGGAGTCCTATCGCATTTTCCGGCGTCGTGTCGAAGTCGGCTCGACCTCGACGCTGGATCTCACCCAAGTCCAGACCCTCCTGAACCAGGCTCAGGCGCTACTAACCCAGCTTGAGCAAGCTCGCGCCACGCAACTGCACGCGTTGGCGCTGCTGGTGGGCGCCGATCCTGGCTCGCTGCCTGCTAAGGCTCTCTTCGATGAAACGACGGTGCTGGCCGAACTTCGGGCTGGTTTGCCCTCGGAGCTGCTGGTCAGTCGCCCGGACATCATTTCCGCCGAACACCAATTGCGTGCTGGCGATGCCAACATCGGCGCGGCCCGTGCAGCGTTCTTACCGCGCATCGCGCTGACTGGCAGCTTCGGCACGGCCAGCAGCGATCTCAATGGCCTGTTCGATTCAGGTAGTCGTGCCTGGACCTTCATGCCCACGTTGTCGATGCCCATCTTCGATGGCGGCCGGCGGCGCGCCAACCTGGAACTGAGCGAAGTGCGTCGCGATATCGCCGTGGCCGGATACGAGAAGACCATTCAAACGGCCTTTCGCGAGGTGGCTGATGCCCTAAGCGCCAAGTACTGGTTGGCTGAACAGTTGACAATCCAGGGAGCCAACCTGGAAACGCAAAGCGAACGCGCACGACTAGCCCAGTTGCGCTATGACAACGGCTCGGCTGCTTTCCTAGAGGTGCTGGACGCCCAACGCGATCTGCTGGGTGCCCAGCAACAACTGGTACAGGCGCGCCGCGCGCTGCTGTCCAGCCAGGTAGCGCTGTATGCCGCGCTCGGCGGCGGCACCCTCGCCGCACCAACGAGGTAGACGGTGCAACCTCGACTCCCGCCTCCATCCCATCAACCCGCTAAGGCACGCCGAACCCATGACCTTCTCACCCTCTCTCAAGAAAAAACTCCTGGTCGTTGCCGCTGCAGCGGTTGTCGTCGCGCTGGCCTGGTGGGGCTGGACGAAGTTTGCCGACAGCGGACCCGGCGAAGGCTTTGTCAGCGGTAACGGCCGAATCGAAGCCACCGAAATCGACATCGCTACCAAGCTTCCCGGACGTATCGAAGACATCCTGGTACGTGAAGGCGATTTCGTCACAGCTGGCCAGCCATTGGCCAGGATGCAACTGGAAACGCTTGAGGCACAGCGCGACGAAGCCTTCGCCATGCGTCAACAGGCCGAGCACGCGGTGACCGCAGCGCAGGCACAGGTCGCATTGCGCGAAGCCGACGTTGCTGCGGCGCAGGCACTCGTCGGTCAGCGCGAGTCGGAGCTCGACGCCGCACAGCGGCGTCTGGCACGTTCGGAGACACTGTCCCGAGAGGGCGCCGCCTCGATACAGGAGCTGGACGATGACCGGGCGCGCGTACGGGGCGCACAGGCGACGCTCGCGGCCAGCAAAGCGCAGACTGCCGCTGCCCGCGCCGCAGTCGAGGCAGCCAAAGCACAACTGGTCGGCGCCCGCTCCAGCGTGACCGCCGCCACGGCCAGCATCATTCGCATCGAAGCCGACATCCGCGACAGTGAACTGCGCGCGCCGCGTGACGGGCGGGTTCAGGTGCGCGTGGCGCAACCTGGCGAGGTGCTTGGGTCGGGCGGACGCGTCCTGAACCTGATCGACCTGTCGGACGTATACCTCACCTTCTTCCTGCCCGAGACCGTGGCCGGGCGCGTCGGGCTCGGCTCAGAGGTGCGCATCGTTCTGGATGCCGCGCCAGAGTACGTGATACCAGCCACCGTTTCCTTCGTCGCCAGCGCGGCACAGTTCACCCCCAAAACGGTCGAAACCGCCAGCGAACGGCAAAAACTGATGTTTCGTGTGCGCGCGCAGATTTCGCCGGAGTTGCTGCGTGAACACCTGAATCAGGTCAAGACCGGGCTGCCCGGCGTGGCCTGGATCAAGCTCGACGCAAATGCCGAATGGCCTCAAAACCTGTCCCTTCGCGTGCCGGAGTAAGGTATGAGCCACAGTGGGAGCGCGCAGCTCACGACCGTTGCAAGCGTCCGTCAGGTGCGCTTGCGTTACGGCGATGTCATCGCCCTGGATGGCATCGATCTGGACATTCCCGCCGGGAGGATGGTTGGCCTGATCGGCCCCGACGGCGTCGGTAAATCCAGTCTGCTCTCATTGCTGGCTGGCGTACGTATCATCCAGAAGGGCACGGTCGAGGTACTGGGTGGCGACATGGCCAGCAAGGCCCATCGCAAGCAAGTGTGCCCTCGCATCGCCTACATGCCGCAGGGACTGGGCAAGAACCTGTATCCGACGCTCTCGGTCGAGGAAAATCTGCAATTCTTTGCGCGCCTGTTCGGTCATGGTGCCGCAGAGCGCCGCCAGCGCATCAATGAGCTGACCCAGGCCACCGGCCTGTTCAAATTCCTGTCGCGCCCGGCAGGCAAGCTCTCAGGGGGCATGAAGCAAAAACTCGGCCTGTGCTGCGCGCTGATTCACGACCCGGACTTCCTGATTCTCGATGAGCCGACGACCGGCGTGGACCCGCTGGCGCGCGCGCAGTTCTGGGATCTAATTGACCGGATCCGCGCTGATCGTCCCGGCATGAGCGTGATTGTGGCCACCGCCTACATGGATGAGGCCCAGCGCTTCGACTGGCTGGCGGCCATCGACGACGGCAATGTCCTCGCCACCGGCACACCGCAGGAGTTGCTCGAAAGAACAAGCAGCCTGAACCTGGAAGAGGCATTCATCCGCCTGCTCCCGGAAGAGAAAAAGCGCGGACACCAAGCGGTAGTCATTCCCCCTTTGCCGGATGGCGGCGCGGACGATATCGCCATCGAAGCCGAGGAGCTGACCATGCGCTTTGGCGACTTCATCGCCGTCGATAGCGTCTCCTTTCGCATCCGGCGCGGCGAAATCTTCGGCTTCCTCGGCTCCAACGGTTGTGGCAAGTCCACCACCATGAAGATGCTCACCGGCCTGCTGCCGGCGAGCGCGGGTCGGGCCTGGCTGTTCGGTCACGAAGTCGATCCGCATGATCTGGACACCCGTCGCCGCGTCGGCTACATGTCGCAAGCGTTCTCGCTCTATAGCGAAATCACGGTACGGCAAAACCTGGAATTGCACGCCAAGCTCTTCAGCGTGCCCCCGAAGGACATTCCCGGCCGCGTGGATGAGATGGTGGAGCGCTTCGGGCTGGTGGACGTCCTCGACAGCCTGCCGGCCAGCCTGCCTTTGGGCATACGGCAGCGTTTATCGCTGGCCGTTGCCATGGTGCACAAGCCCGAGCTGCTGATCTTGGATGAACCGACCTCCGGCGTCGATCCGGTGGCGCGCGATGCGTTCTGGCGGCTGCTTATCGAGCTGTCGCGGCGCGACCGGGTAACGGTTTTCATTTCCACACACTTCATGAACGAGGCCGAACGCTGCGACCGCATGTCGATGATGCATGCGGGTAAGGTGCTGGACAGCGACGTGCCCGCAAGACTGGTCGAGAAGCGCGGCGCCAAATCCCTTGAAGAGGCCTTCATCGGCTACCTCCTCGAAGCCGAGGGCGGCGGCCCAGTCACCCCGCTCAGCCAGCCGGAGGCCGCTAATCACGAGAATCAACCCTCTGCGGCGCCTGCTGAGCACGGCGGGAACGGCGCCGGCGGTTTCAGTCTGCAGCGCATGTTTAGCTATCTGTGGCGTGAGACGCTCGAACTGCAGCGGGACCCTGTACGTGCCACACTGGCGTTGGGCGGTTCACTGCTGCTGATGTTTGTGATTGGCTTCGGCATCACCATGGACGTAGAGGACCTGAGCTATGCGGTACTCGATCGCGACCAGACCACCCTAAGCCAAAGCTACACGCTGAACCTCGCCGGCTCGCGCTACTTCACCGAGCACGCACCGATCGTCGACTACGAGGACCTCGACCGGCGTATGCGCAGCGGGGAGCTGTCGCTGGCCATCGAAATCCCCCCTGGCTTCAGCCGCGATGTGTTGCGGGGCCAGAACGTACAGATAGGTGCCTGGATCGACGGCGCTATGCCGCAACGCGCGGAGACCGTCCAAGGCTACGTCCAGGGCATGCACCAGCACTGGCTGCTAGCTCAGGCTAGCGAACGCGGCGGCGCCAGTGCAGCCAGTAATGCGAGCGTCGAGACACGCTTTCGCTACAACCCCGATGTCAAGAGCCTGCCGGCTATGGTGCCGGCGGTAATCCCTCTGCTGCTGCTCATGTTGCCGGCGATGCTGACTGCGCTGGCGGTGGTGCGCGAGAAGGAGACGGGCTCGATCACCAATCTGTACGTGACGCCGGTCACGCGTCTCGAGTTTCTGCTTGGCAAGCAACTGCCCTATGTCGGCCTGGCGATGGTGAACTTCCTACTGATGACGCTGCTCGCGGTCACCATCTTTGGCGTGCCAGTCACGGGCAGCTTCTTCACTCTCGCGCTGGCCGCGCTGATCTTCTCCTTCGCCGCGACCGGCATGGGGCTGCTGGCCTCGGCCGTCACTCGCAGCCAGATCGCTGCCATGTTCTTTGCCATGATCGGCACGCTTATACCGGCCACCCAGTTTGCCGGTCTGATCGATCCGGTGTCCTCGCTCGAGGGCTCCAGCAAGTTCATCGGGCAGATCTATCCCGCCACGCACATGATCTCCATCAGCCGCGGCGTTTTCAGCAAAGCGCTCGGCCTGGCCGATCTGACGGGGCCGCTGTGGTCGATGCTTTTGTCGGTCCCGGTCATTCTGGGCGCAGCCGTTTTGCTACTCAAGAAGCAGGAGCGCTGAGATGAGCAGAAGAACCCTGGCCAATATCTACGACCTCGGTGTCAAGGAGCTGTGGAGTCTGTGGCGCGATCCGATGATGCTCGTGCTCATCCTCTATGTGTTCACGGCGTCGGTCTACACCTCTGCCACATCCATGCCGGAGACGCTGCACAACGCGCCCATCGCCATCGTCGACGAGGATAATTCGGCGCTGTCTCAGCGGATTGCCTCGGCATTCTACCCGCCGCAGTTCACCCAGCCGGCCATGATCGACTATGGGGACGTGGACCCGGGCATGGATGCCGGGCAGTACACGTTCGCCCTGGTCATTCCGCCCAACTTCCAGCGCGACGTGCTGGCGCGGCGTTCGCCCGCCGTGCAGCTCAATGTCGACGCCACCCGCATGAGCCAGGCGTTCACCGGCAGTGGCTACGTTCAACAGATCTTCACGGGTGAAGTCAACGAGTTCGTCAAGCGTTATCGTGGAACCGACGCGCCCCCCGTTGATCTGGCGATGCGCGCGCGCTTCAACCCCGCGCTGGACAAGGCCTGGTTCGGCTCCGTGGTGCAGATCATCAACCACATCACGCTGCTGTCTATTATCCTGACTGGCGCGGCGCTCATCCGGGAGCGCGAGCACGGCACCATCGAGCACCTGCTAGTGATGCCGGTTACCCCTGCGCAGATCATGCTCTCCAAGGTCTGGTCGATGGCCCTGGTCGTGCTGATCGCCTCCTTCCTGTCCCTGAATCTCATGGTGCGCGGCATCCTGGGCGTGCCCATCGAGGGCTCGATTGCGTTGTTCTTCGCCGGCGCGGCCCTCAGCCTGTTCACCACCACCTCGATGGGCATTTTCATCGCCACGCTGGCGCGCAATATGCCGCAGTTCGGCATGTTGATGATGCTCACGATCATGCCGCTGCAGATGCTCTCGGGTGGCACCACGCCGCGCGAAAGCATGCCCGAGATCGTGCAGAACATCATGCTGATCGCGCCCACCACCCATTTCGTGGAATTGAGCCAGGCCATTCTCTACCGGGGTGCGGGCCTGGAGACGGTATGGCAGCCGTTCCTGGCGCTGGCCCTGATCGGCACGGTGCTGTTTTTCCTGTCGTTGGCACGCTTTCGCAAAACCATCGGCCAGATGGCGTGACTGGCTGCCGCGTGTACTCGTAAACAAATGCTCGTATCGTGCGAAGCAAGTGTTGACTGATAGGATCTGATCGCCCCGATCAGAACTTGGCTCGCCAGTTTCTGCGGGGCATTCAATAACGCTGTCGTGTGCGCTCCAGATCCAGTTCCGAAAAACGTCGACCTTCCAGGTTAACCCTCCAGCCCTTGCCGCTGAATTCAAACCGATGCGGTCACCTCAACGTCAACGGTATACACCTCTCCCCTTAGTACCTCTGGCGGAGAGCTAGGCACGCCGACGGCGATGGTGCGGTTGTCCTCACCTCTGCTATCAATCGCCATTGGCTAGGCGCCCCAATGCTCACAGTAAAGCTGGGGATGCATAAAGCAATGCTACTCCCGCATTTGTTGCTCAATAGATAGATCTTAATCAACTCCAACGCATTTAAATCGCTCACAAAAACAAACGACTGGACGGTTTTTTATTGCCCCGCTACCGTTGATCGAAGGATCACTGCCAATCTACCGGCACCACTAGCTGCGCTATCGCAGTCTTCAGTGAGGCCACAGAGAAGGAGAGCCACCATGGCTGAAGAAAACACTACCGCGCAAAACCCGGAAGAGGATCTGACAAGCCGCTTTCCAACGGCCTATACCATCCTGCTGCTACTGATCGTTCTAGTTGCTGCGCTGAGCTGGGTTATTCCCGCCGGAAAGTATGAGCGAGTGATGAATGAAGAGGTCGGTCGTGAAGTGGCTGTGCCAGGTACTTACCAAGTGGTCGAGCCCATCCCCCAGGGCTTTATGGACGTCATGCTGGCTCCCATTGCGGGTTTTTATGATCCAGAAAGCTATGTCGCCAACGCCATCGACGTGGCGCTGTTCGTGCTGTTTCTGGGCGGCTTTCTCGGGGTGATAAATGCCACCGGTGCGATCGACACCGGTATACGCAGCGTCATGCAACATCTGGAAGGCCGAGAGATATGGATGATTCCGATCCTGATGACGCTGTTCGCGCTTGGCGGCACGACTTACGGCATGGCCGAGGAAACCCTTGCGTTCTACGGCATTCTGATTCCGATCGTCATTGCCGCCGGCTACGATGCGGTGACCGGGGTAGCGGTGATTCTGATCGGCGCCGGAGTCGGCGTGCTGGGCTCGACCATCAATCCATTCGCCACCGTCATCGCCTCCAATGCGGCGAGCATTCCCTTTACGGACGGCATGCTGCTGCGTCTAGTGCTGCTGGTAGGTGGGCTGGTGATCTGTGCCGCCTACGTGATGCGCTATGCCAAACGAGTCAAGGCCGACCCTTCGCGCTCCGTGGTAGCCAAACAGCGCGATGCCCACCGCAAAATTTTTCTACAGGGGCATGACGATTTAGACGACGTCAAGCTGAGCCTGACCCAGAAACTGGTCCTGTCTATCTTTGCACTGACCTTTGTGGTCATGATCTGGGGTGTTTCCTCCCAGGGCTGGTGGATGGACAAGATGGGCGCACTGTTCCTAGGTGCTGCGATCGTCGCTGGCCTTGTCGCCCGCCTAGGCGAGAAAAAGCTGACCGGCAGCTTCGTAGACGGTGCCCGCGATCTGCTTGGGGTGGCTCTGGTCGTTGGTCTGGCGCGAGGCATCGTTGTCATCATGGAGCAGGGCATGATTGCCGACACGATTCTGCACAGCGCTGAATTGCGCCTGGCCGACATGTCGGAACTGGGCTTCATCAACCTGATGTTCTGGATCGAGACAGGCATGAGCTTCCTCGTGCCTTCGTCATCCGGTCTTGCCGTACTGTCGATGCCCATTCTTGCCCCCCTGGCGGACTTTGCCAATGTCAGCCGCGACCTGGTGGTGACGGCTTATCAATCAGCCAACGGCCTGGTGAATCTAATCAACCCGACCTTCGCGGTGGTGATCGGCGGCCTGGCCATAGGTCGGGTCTCCTATGACCGCTGGCTCGTATTCATCTGGCCCTTGCTGGCGATCCTGACCGTGTTCATCACCTTGGTGATCAGCATCGGTGTCTTCCTGTAATTCCCTGATAAATGAGGTGGCACATGTCTGAACATGCTCTTGGTGTTCACTCCGAGACAGGTATTCTGCGGCAAGTCATCGTTTGTCGACCCGGCCTTGCCCATCGCAGGCTAACGCCCAGCAATTGCGACGCCCTGTTGTTTGATGATGTGTTCTGGGTCAAGCAGGCGCAAAAGGATCACGATGTATTCGCGAACCTGATGCGTGCCCGAGGGGTGGAGGTGCTGGACGTCAATCAACTGCTGGCCGAAATCCTCGACATCGCCGAAGCGCGAAGCTGGATTCTTGACCACCGGATCAGCTGGAATCATATTGGTGTCGGTATGGTCTCTGACTTGCGGGCCTGGATGGAAGAACTACCGGGACACACCCTGGCCGAATTCTTGATCGGTGGCTTGCAAGTGAACGATCTGCCGTTCGATCCGAGCGGTCTGTTCGGCAACCACTTGGGGCCTTATGGCTTTGTCCTGCCGCCCCTGCCGAACTTCCTCTTTACCCGCGACAACAGCGCCTGGATCTACGGTGGCGTCACCCTGAACCCCATGTACTGGGCCGCACGTAAACCCGAAACGCTGCTGACGGCGGCAATCTACCGGTTTCATCCAAAATTTTCTGGCAAGGTCGAGGTGCTCTGGGGGGATCCGCTCAAGGATCATGCGCTGGCCACCCTGGAGGGCGGCGACATCATGCCGGTCGGCAATGGCACCGTGCTGGTCGGCATGGGCGAGCGCTCATCACCCCAGGCGATCGGGCAAATGGCCAATGCACTGTTTGAACGCGGCACGGTCAATCGCGTGGTGGCCTGCCATATCCCCAAAAGCCGAGCGTCCATGCACCTGGATACGGTGTTCACCTTCTGCGGCGGCAATGTTGTTACCGCCTTCAAGGAAGTCGCCGATCAAATGGTTTGTTATGACTTGCGTCCCGGTACGAGCGGCAAGCACCTGACGTTCAGTCAGGATCCTCGCCCGATGTTCGACGTGGTCGCCGACGTGCTCGGCTATGAATCCCTGACCGTGATCCCCACCGGAGGCGATACGCCCGCCGAGCGTGAACGCGAGCAATGGAATGATGGTAACAACGTTCTGGCCTTGAGTCCGGGCGTGGTCATTGGCTATGACCGCAATGACGACACTAACGCCGCTCTGGAAGCGGCCGGAATCGAAGTCCTGAAAGTTCCCGGCGCAGAGCTGGGCCGAGGCCGCGGCGGTGGACGTTGCATGAGCTGCCCGACCATACGCGACGCCATCTGACACTCGAGGAGCATGCAATGGCCTTCAATCTGAAAAGCCGACACTTTCTCACGCTGCGGGATTTCAGCCCGCGCGAAATCGGTTTCCTGCTGAAACTGGCAGCCGACCTGAAAGCAGCCAAATATGCTGGTACCGAAGTGCCACAGTTGTGTGGCAAGGAAATCGCCCTGATCTTCGAGAAAGACTCCACCCGCACGCGGGTAGGTTTCGAGGTGGCGGCCTTTGATCAGGGCGCCAAAGTCACCTATCTGGGGCCGACTGGCACTCATATTGGCCACAAGGAATCGGTCAAGGATACCGCCCGGGTGTTGGGGCGCGTCTATGATGCCATCGAATACCGGGGCTTCGGCCAGACCGTGGTTGAGGAGTTAGCCGAGCATGCTGGTGTGCCGGTCTACAACGGCTTGACGGATGAATTCCACCCAACGCAGATACTGGCTGACTTTCTGACCATGCAGGAGCATGTGGAAAAACCATTGCGTGACATATCCTATGTTTTTTATTGGCGATGCCGCCAACAATATAGGGGACAGCCTGCTGATCGGCGGCGCCAAAATGGGCATGGACGTTCGTCTGTGTGCTCCAAAGGTCTGCTGGCCGCATATTAATATCCAGCAGGAAGCACAGCGAATTGCCAGCACCACCGGCGCCCGGATCATGATCACAGAGGATATCGATAGCGCGGTCGCCGGTGTGGATTTCGTCTATACCGATGTTTGGGTGTCGATGGGCGAGCCCGAGGAAAAATGGGCCGAGCGGATCAAGCTGTTGCTGCCTTATCAGGTCACTACCGCACTTATGGAAAAAACCGGCAATCCGCGGGCGCACTTCATGCACTGCCTGCCGGCCTTCCACAACACCGAGACGACGATTGGTAAGGAGATTCAGCAAAAATTCGGTATCGACGCCATGGAAGTCACGGACGAGGTTTTCGAAAGCCCCGCCTCGATCGTTTTTGATCAGGCGGAAAACCGCATGCACACCATCAAGGCGGTGCTGGTCGCCACCCTGGGAGCCTGACATGCTGGTAGTAGCAGCCCTGGGCGGCAACGCCCTATTGAAGCGGGGCGAACCTCTGACCGCGCGTACCCAACGATCCAATGTGCGGATCGCCGCCCATGGGCTAGCGGCCATCGTACGGGCTGGCCATGATCTGGTCATTACCCATGGCAACGGCCCTCAGGTGGGGCTTCTGGCTTTGCAGGGCGCTGCCTACAAACCGGACGAGGCCTATCCTCTGGATATGTTGGGGGCTGAAACCGAAGGCATGATTGGCTACGTCATCGAACAGGAGCTGGAGAATGCGCTGAATCACGACCGACCAGTAGCTACGTTGCTGACACAAGTCGTGGTGGATCAGCATGACCCAGCGTTCGATAACCCGACCAAATTCATCGGACCCGTGTATGAACGGGCCGAAGCCGAATCCCGGGCCAAAACCGCCGGTTGGCATATCGCTCAAGATGGCGACAGATGGCGAAGAGTGGTGCCCTCTCCCAAGCCGCTTGAAATCCCTGACATGCGGGTGATCAAGTTGCTGTTGGAACAAGGCGTAGTCGTGATCTGCGGCGGTGGTGGGGGCATTCCGATACTACGCAACGAAGACGGTAGTACCGTCGGCGTTGAGGCGGTCATCGACAAAGACGCAGCCAGCGCCCTGCTGGCGCAACAGCTCCAGGCCGATGCCCTATTGCTGCTGACTGATGTCGATGCGATCTATCGGGATTTCGGCACGGACAGCGCAGCGGCGATCAGGAGTTTGAGCGTGGAGGAAGGGCGTGCGCTCGATCTGCCGGCCGGTTCTATGGGGCCCAAACTGGCCGCTGCAGCCGACTTTGCTGAATTCGGAGGATTCAGCGGCATCGGCAGATTGGACGATGCGGTGGGTATGCTGCAGGGTTGCGTCGGGACTAGAATCCAGAGGAGGTTGAACCTGAGACATTCAAGCAGAAACTGAGCGGTCCTATCCTCATTCAATTCTGCAGCCGTTACCTGTGCGCGGACGAAACAGCGACTCCTCAAGACCGCGCTCATGGTATCGACTGCGACCCGGATCGTCGTCAAACATCACAGAATATCAGCGACGAATACGTTCACGTCATGACTATGATTGTGCTAGAACGATGAAACTTAGCCATTCCAAAGTTCGCCTCGTCAGCGGGGAGCCGGCATTTTCCTTGCGTCGGCCACTGGCAGAACTAGCACAGAGGTTTGTGCTCTAGTGCGAAATCAATACTGGACCTTCCCTTACCAGCCGGGCACACCATCGCGTATTACCCGAGAAAAGTCCATATTGTTACCTGCCCGCCGAGCCCGTTCGGTGATTCGTCCCTGCTGACGCAACTCCTCTAGTTTAAGATTCTGCTCTAAACCGCCTACATCCTGGACATATCCGGGTAGATAGCCGGTGAGCAGCAGCCTGTAATCTAGCGGCAACCCGCGGATGATCTGGCGCATCATCTCAAAGACGATGGTGGTGCAGTTGGCGGTAATGGTGTTGTAGAAACGAGGTTCTTGCTGCAGCTGATTTGTCTGCTGGATGTAGGACAGGAAGAGCGCCCGCATCGCCTCTTCGGACATATTTACCCGATACAGATAGACATCTTCGTTGCGAACGTTGGTGCGCACCCGCAACGCGTCTCGCTCGTCGGCGGCAACGATGCTCAGTTCGAACTGTTTGAAGAAGCCGCCAATTTCCGAATAGCTTTCGCCACGCTCTTTGCGGATTTCCACCGTGAATACCACGAACTGGCCATCATCGAAGCCGAACGAAACCAGAACGTGAGCGATGGCCGGCATCCCCCAGTAAGAGGTCGCCAAATCGACCGACGTCAGCTGATCCAGATCGTAGCGGCGGGTTTCCCAACGTGGGTCATAGTCCTCGTCGCTGCGCCAGTCGAAATTGCGCACGTTGTGCAAGGTTACCTGACTGCCCTCCGCACGTCCGTGGGTCATTCCCATCAGATCATCGGTCCAGACCCGATGGTTCGAGGGCTCTAGGGAGTTCCACCAAACCTGCAACAGCGCGAACAGCGACAGGTAGCCGCAAATCGCAATCCAGGGCCGAAGCCGCCAGAGCGCGATGAGCAGCGCCGAGGCGAGGATGCACCACAGGGCTATCGACGCGCTCTTGCCCGCAGCCATCATCGGCAACTGATACCACAGCGCCATGCCCCCCCAGGCTGTCGCCAGCAGCATTGCCAGCGAAGCCAGCACCTGCAGGAAAACACGCAGGGTCATGGTACCGGTCCCGCGAACCGGTCGCCGTCGGACTCGTGCAGATGAACGTGCAGAATGCGGCGGATTTCCATGATGGCCTCGGGCGTCTCCTGCACGCTGTGGCCGAAAGGAATCACGATTTCCGACTCTGCCGCGGCCAGATGGGCACTGGAATACGGCACCACACCATCGCTGGAATCCAGCAGTGACAACGCGGGGGTGTAGTTGCCGATGATCGAGTGGTAGCGCACCGCAGGCGAGATGGGCAGGTCGGCGCTCAGCCTGACAAAGGGGTCGTTGCTGCTGAGATTGTCGATGCTGTTGAGTGGCCGGGTCAACACCTCGGCATTGGCCGAGCCCGGGACGATCAGCAATTGCGCAACATCGGTGATCCGCCCAAGCACCGAGGCCGGCAGCTTGACGAGGCCAGCGGCCCAGCGGGAAATGCGGTTCTCGGCGAATGGCGTGCCGCGGTGCGGGGCCGCGACGAAGATCGCGCGGCTGACATCGGGCAAGGGCTCGAACCTCACATAGGGGCCGACCTCCTTCTGCACCCGCTCGAGCCTACGCCCCTGAAGCGGATACCTCTCAAGCAGGGCGTCCCACAGACGATCTCCGGAAGACGACAGCATCAACCGCGACAGCACCCCACCCATGCTATGCCCGATTACCACCATATCCCGAGAGGCCTGGGCCGTTCCGCTCGGATCGAAGTGCTCAAGGGTCTGCTCAAGGGCCGTACGGATCGCCTTGTTGTTGAATGCCAGCGGGGCGTTTGTCGGGTAATAGACTTGCCAGATCTGGTAGTTTTGCCGCAGGGCTTCGTCGCCCAGCACCTCGTTGGCGACATTGATCCAGGCTTCCGGACTGCTGGCCAGGCCATGCAGCATGATGATGATGCGGCGGTTCGGATCGTAGGGCTGCATCAGATAGACGTGTGGCTTTTCCAGTACCTCGCCCTTGCCCACTAGTGTCAGCAATGACTGGGAGGCAAATCCCGAACGAGCCAGCCAGAGCCCGTAGCCAGAGGTGAAGCTAGCCGCCAGTGGGATCTCTCGCCCGGCCATCGTGATGCTGTCCTGGCGAAATGGGTCGTAGCCGACGATATGCACCCTTTGCGTGCTCAGAACCTCGTCCAGGGTCGCTCCTGGAAAACTCGCCACTGCAGTGACGGCCGGGAACGGCGTCTCGCTCCAGGCCAGCTCCGCACTGTCCTTTCTCACCACTCTGCGGTCAGTCATGGCGACCAGTTCTGCTCCCAACCCGTCCCGCCGATACTGGTTACGCAAGCCCTTAAAGGAAAGCGAAGCCGCTGGAATCAGCGCCTCCGGCAGGTCCCGGCCGCCAGCCAGACGGACATCGCCCACCGTACCCTGAATCTGCCAGCGGCCGCTATGCAGCACGAAGTTGCCCTGGCCTTCGCCAGCCTGTGGCGGGTTGCCTTGATAGCGCGCAAAGAGCCCAGTCAACGCCTTTTGCACGGAGAAGTTGTAATAGTCGCGCACCTGGGTCTGCCTATCGTCCAGGGCCCTCTGCCCCACCGTGCGCTCGGTCATGAACAGGTAAGCGTAAGCGTGCCGGGCGCTTTCCAGGTAAGCATCCAGCATGGCGTCGGTCTGCGCATCGGTCTGCGCCGATCGATCCAGCCGCAACGCTTCCTGCAGCCAGAGTTCGGCCAATACCGACAGCCGTTGCTCGTCGCCCAGCGCTTTCGACTCGCCCAGCGTTCGAAGGCAGACGGCAGCGGCTGCCTTGCATTCGTCCTGGCCGATGCCGACCACCTGCAGCGCGGTCCCCACCGAAGAGCTGAGTTGCCCTGTGCTCAGCACATCCCCGCGGCGCAGGGAGATGTAGTCCCTGGTTTCGAGGGCGGACACCTTGACCCCGGCGCAACCGCTCAGCATCAGCAGCAGAAGCACGAGGAACGCTCCCCGCCGGAGGATGGAGCCATATAACTGTCCGCGGAGCGGAGCTGGTTGACGATTCAAACTGAGGAACTCGAATGCGAAAAAGGAAGCGGCCACCGGCACTCGCAGTACCGGCGCCATGCATGGCTTTTTCGGCCGCCAAGAATACGGAGCCTGTCACGCACCGCCGAAAGTGATGTACATCTTGTATCCCAGCACCGAAAACACACCGACGACGCCCAGTCCGATCAATGCAACCCCCCAGTTCCTCTCGCGCGCGGCGAACCCGACAGTCATCGTCAGGAACGCCACCAGCAGTATGGAAATCATTACATTCAATTCATCCATTTCCAGTTTCTTCCTGTTGAGATGGTTTGCTTGGGCCGCGCAGAGCCCCTCGTCAGCATTACAACCAGGTCGAGAGCGTGATCGAGCCGAACTGGTCGTGCTCCTGTTGTCCCTCGAACTCGCGGGTGCGCCAGACGCTGGCGAACGCCAGTTGCCAGCGGCTCCAGGTCAGCACGCCGCCGAGCGTGGCGTCGCCGACCCATTCGCGGCGATCCACCGAATGGCTGTCCTCGAAGGTGTTGCCGTCGAGGAGCATGTTCTGCGCCATGTAGCGTCCCTCGAGATTGGCGAAGCCGTACCAACCGAACCCGCTGCCCGCGTGGAAGAACTGGTTGCCGCTTTGCCCAGGAGTGACCGAAGGAATGCTGAAGCTACGCTGCAGGTTCTGCCCGAGCCGCGCCCCCAGGCCTGTCGATGCGTAGGTGTACAGATTGCCGAGCGAGAAGCCCAGGCTGGGGCCGTATTCCAGCTCCAGCCCGCCCATGCGCTTCTGCAGCCACCAGCGGTGCTGATAGGCCAGATTGACGAAGGGCTCGTTCTCCAATTGATGTTCCCAGCCGTTGGGCTCGTCGCTGCCGGTGGCCTTGTGCACGGCGCGCTGCAATCGCTTGCCGCCCGCAGCCGGGCCGACGATGCCGACGTCAAGGTGCAATTCCTCGGCCGAACGCCAGCCCTCGTGCGGGGTGTCGGAGAACATCGACACCCCGGCGAACATCAGTCCCGCATACGGACGATCGTCCTCGATCAGTCCATTGTTTTCGATTTCCTCAGGGGTATAGATCTGATGGCCAAAGCGATAGGCGACATTGTCCACCGCACTGCCCGACCAGCCCGGCAGGAGATCTGCGAGACTACGGCTCCAGTGATCCTGTTCGGGCTCGAAGCCCCAGATTACTTCCAGCCCGTTGCTGTAATGACCATCGCTTCCCGAGGAGATGATGTCGTTTTCCGCCTTGATCGACAGCGTATCGGCTTCCGCCGCGGCACAAGCGACCAGCAGCATGACCAGCAGGCCTGGCCGGAGTTGGGTGCGGTATTTCATCAATGATCCCTCTTAATATGTTTCAAAGGAACGGGGTGCTCCTCGCTCGCGTGGATCGCATCCGCCTGCCAGCCCCCCCCCAGCGCCTGGTAGAGGTTGATCAGGTTGCCGATGCGGTTTTCTTCGATCTGGATCACCGCCAGTTCGGTGTTGAACAGGTTGCGCTGGGCGTCGAGTTCTTCGAGGTAGGAGGAGTAGCCACCGCGGTAGCGGTCGCGGGCGATTTCCAGCGACCGCGCCAGAATCTCGCGCCGCGCCTCGACGCGCTCTGCCTGGGCGGCGAACTGGTGGATGCCGGAAAGGGCGCTCTCTACTTCGCTGAAGGCGTTCAGCGCAGAGGCTCGATAACGGTAAGCGGCCTGATCGCGCTGAGCGGTAGCGATCGCAACCCCCGCTTCCAGCCGTCGGCCATTGAACAAAGGCGCCAGTACGCTGCCGCCCAGCCCCCAGACCCGCTCTGGATCGTAGTCCAGCGCGTTGACGAACAACTGGCCGATGTTCGCGGAAAGCTGAACCTGCGGCAGAAAACGATCACGCTCGGCGTCGAGGCTGAGATCGCTCGCGGCCAACAGCAGTTCGGCCTGACGGATGTCGGGCCGGCGCCGCAACAGCTCCGACGGCAGAGCCGCGGGCACTGCTGGGAGGGCGATGGTGTCGAAATGGCTGCCGCGCGTGACCGCACCGGGCAGCGTGCCGGTCAGCAGACGGATGGCATTCTCCTGCTGGCGGATCGCCTGTTCCAGTTCGGGAATAAGTTGTGCGGCGGCCTCGTATTCAGACTGCGCCTGGGTCAGCTCCAGTTGCGAGGTGTAGCCGAGGCTCGCCCGGTCGCCGGCGATGCGCAGAGCCTCCTGGCGGGATTCGGCGGTCTGGCGGGTCACCTGCAACTGGTAGTCCAGCGATAGCAGTGAGATGTAGGCCCTGACCAGGGTGCTGACCACCGCGAGGCGCACCGCGTCGTGATCCGCTTCGCTGGCCTGGTAACCCAGCTCGGCCGCTTCCCGCAGCTTGCCCAGACGGCCCCAGACATCTACCTCGTAGGATACCTGCAACTCCGGCTGAAAGGCCGTGGTGTGCTGGATTCCCGACGTGCCGAGATCACGGACGCGCTGCCCGCCAATCACGGCATCGACCCTGGGCAGCAGGGACGAGCGCGCCAGCCGAACCTGCTCGCGCGCCTCGTCGACCCGGGACATCGCCGTGAGGATGTCGGTGTTCGAGGCCAGTGCGGTTTCGATCAGGCGGTTCAGTTGCGGATCGGCGAAACCCTGCCACCAGCGCAGTTGGATGGCCGACCTGGCTGCCGTGCCGTCGCGCCAGGCACCCGGCACCTCGACCTGCGCCGCCGGCGGTATCGCCTGCCGAGCCGGCGCGCAAGCGGTCAGGGCCATGGCCAGCAGCAGGGGGGACAACGCCCGGCTGACCCTGTCGGGCCGCGTCATTACAAGCCCTCCTCGTCATCGGCGCTGGTATCGACATGGACGACCACCGAGAGGCCCGGACGCAGGCGCTCGGCCAGCGGCTGCTCGGCATCGATGGCGATGCGCACCGGCAGCCGCTGAACCACCTTGGTGAAGTTGCCGGTGGCGTTGTCGGGCGCCAGCACGCTGAACTCCGAACCGGTGGCAGGCGCCAGCCGCTCGACCCGTCCGCTGAGCGAGGCGCCGTCCAGCGCATCGATGTCGAAGGTGACCGGCTGGCCTACGCGCATGTGGTAGATCTGGGTTTCCTTGTAATTGGCGATGATCCAGAGTTGCTGCGGAACCAGGTAGAGCAGTTGCGAACCCGCCGAGACGTACTGTCCGAGGCGCACCGTGACCTGGCTGACCTGGCCGCCTCTCGGCGCCTTGATCAGGGTGTTGGCGAGATCGATTTCGGCCAGGCGCAGGGACGCTTCGGCCAGCGCAACCTGGGCCTGGAGCCCGCCCTTGGAGACGCCGGTGGCCTTGAGGCTTTCCTCGGCGATCTGGATCGCGGCTTCCGAGCGCTTCACATTGGCGGCGGCCGAGCGCGCGGTGGCGCGAATCTGGTCGCGCTCGCGAACCGAAACTGAGCCCCGCTCGGACAGCTCGTTGACGCGCAGTTCATCGGCCCGCGCACGGTCAAACTCAGCTTTCGCCGCGCCGATTTCGGCGCGTCGGGAAGCCAGCGTCGCCTGATCGGAGGCCTGCGTCTGCACCACGTTATCCAGTTCGAATTGGCGCGCGGCCAGCTCCGCCCTTGCCTGCGCCACCTTCTGACGATAGATGCGGTCGTCGATCCGGATCAGCGCCTGTCCCTGCTCCACCGCTTGGAAATCCTCGACCAGGACTTCAGAGACATAGCCGTTGACCTGCGGTGCCAGCACGGTGATCTGGCCCCGGACATAGGCGTTTTCCGTGGTGACGATGCCGCTGGTAAACGGCGGCAGCCGCCAGGCGTAGAGTATTGCGAGAATCCCGACCAGGGCGACGCCCAGCATCAGAACCACGGTGCGGGCCCTGGGCCTGATCGTCTTCGGCGGCTCGCTCTCGACCGGCCCGGCATCGGCCGGCGCGGCGGATTCCTCGACGACCGGGGCAGCGGGCAGATCTTCGCGGGGCTTCTTTTTGTCGGTCATGGCTCAGGTATCTTGGATATCGGTAGGGGGAGTCACGCTGGCCAGGCTCTCGCGCTTCTTTTGCCGGGCCGCGCGCAGAATGTGGAAGAGCGACCAGCTCAGTACGCTGATGGCCACCAGCCCGATCAGGCGAAACACATCATTGAAGGCCAGCACGTTGGCTTCGCGGCGCACCACCTGGCTCAACTGCGCGGAACCCTGCGCCTGCCTCAGCAGTGGATCGCTAATCAGCGGCGCATAGAGTTGCCCCTGCAGTTGCAGGCGCTGCGCCACGATCGGGTCGGCCGGGTTGATCTGTTCGGTCAGATAACTGGAATGGGCCTTCTCACGCACCACCTGGAAGGTGCCGAATACCGCCGGGCCGGCGAGACCGCCGAGGCTCTGGGTGATCGAGAACAGCACGGCGAAGCTCACCAGATAATTCGGCCCGTTCTTCAGCGCCTTCATGACCCCCGTCAACATCAGCGGCCCCATGAACAGGCCGCCGGCGAAGGACAGCATGCCCTGGCTGAGAAACATATCGTGGGGGCGGGTCAGGTTGGTCGCATCGGTATCCAGAAAGCTGCCCGTCGCGATCAGTACGATGGACAGGACGATCTGCGCGACGATGGTTCTGGGGCCGAAGGTCAGCGCACTGACGACGATGCCGAGCACCAGTCCGATCAGCATCACGGTATAGAGCCCCCGCAACTGATCAGCCCCCATGCCGAGCGTCTGCAGCAACCCGACCGCGCCGTAGTTCTGCTCTGTCAGGACGAAGCGCAGGGCGATCGCGCCGATGGCGAAACGCAGGGTGTCGGCCATACCCAGCCAGCGCGTCTGCACCAGAGGATTTTTCCGATGATGCTCGATCGTCAGGGCGGCGATCATCAGCACCAGCCCGGCGATCAGCGCATAGGCGATCCAGGGCTGCTCGAACCACCACTGCACCCGCCCCTGGGCCAGCACGGCGGCGAACAGCGCCAGCGCCGGAGCGATGAGGAGGAACGTGAGAAAATCCAGCGGTTCGAATGCCTTGATGTGTTCGCCCGGCGGCAGCTTGAGCACGACCACCGCCGCCAACGAGCACAGGGCGAGGCCCGCCTCGAATACGTACAGGCGATGCCACTCCCCCAGATCCAGCAAGGCCGGGGACAGCAGCCAGGCCAGCGGCGTCGCCAGTTGGGATATGCCGATGCCGATGATCAGCCCCTTGGGCATGTCGGCCTTGCGAAACGCCTGCAGCATGTAGAGCACGGCCAAGGTGCTGACCGTGGCACCGGCGAAACCGCTGACCGCCCGAACGAATACGGCCATGCCGAAGCCTTCGACGAAGATATGAGTAACGGTCACGAACGCGTAGATCGTCAGGCCGATCTCCGCGAAACGGCGCAATCCGTATTGCTGCCGAAACTTGATCAGCAGGAGATTAGTGGAAACGTTGACCATCAGGTAGGCGGCGGGCAGCCAGGCGCCCTGCTCGGGCGTCAGCCCCAGCTCCCCCTGGATGGCGGCGAGATTGGCGCTAAACAACGCATTGCCCAGGCCGCCGGTGATGCCAACCAGCATCGCGACGAGCGCATAGGCGAGCCTGACCGGATTGCTGTGCAATGGCGTCGACGGCGAACCCGGCATAGATGGTCGCTCGTGAGGCTCCCAATTCGGATTGGGCTTCAAATACTGGGGCTGGGCCATGCGAGTCGATCTGGGATGAAGCTGCGCATGTTACTTAACTAGAAGTTTCTGTCTAGTATTACTGCACTCTTCGCTGCGTTCCGCTAGCATTCAGGCCATGACCCCAGAATCAGCGCCCACCACGCGTCCATCTGTGAAAGCAGGCCGGACGCCCCGCAAGCCACAGCAGGACCGTGGACACGAGCGTGTCGCCGCCATTCTGGATGCCTGCGCGAAGGTGTTGCAGCGCGATGGCGAAGCGGGCCTGACGATGCATCGTCTCGCCAAGGAGTCGGGCACCTCCATTGGCTCGCTCTATCACTTCTTCCCCGACAAGCACAGCGTCCTCGCCGCCCTCAATCAGCGTCACACCGACGCGCTGTGTACCATCACCAAGCGACTGGAGCAGATCGACGATCACGTCTGGAAGCGCCTTTCTACAGCGCAGATGGTGGAACGGCTCATCGTTCCCTTTCTTGAATACATTGCTCGTCACCGGGATATCCAGTTGCTGCTCAGCCCGACCCTAGGCGATCGGCAGCTTCATTCGCCAGCGCTTCGCGCCGCAGTGCGTTCCATCTACGAAAAGGTTCTCCACATGAGGTTGCCCGACGCAAGTGCCGAAGATTTGCGCGCCTATAGTGCGGTTCTGTTATCCATACCATCCGGGATGTTCCATTCGGCTCCTGAGACGGACGAAAGCCTGGAGCGGATCTGGCTACAGGAGATTCCGCGCGCCCTGATTGGCTATCTCAATGCGCTTGGGGACTGAAGCGAGAGCACCATCTCACCAGCAGAGGAAGACGCCGCAGATAGCGCGGACAGGTCTCCTGGCACCTCGGGCGCTCGCGGGCCACGGTCATCGGTGAGCGGCTCATTCCCCATGCTGGTGACGCCGACCTCGTCGGTCAGCCATTGTTCAAATAGCCGGCTTGCGGCTTGCCCTTCCCTCGCCGCGTAATAAACCAGACGTAGATCGCGGTCGACATCGATCGTAAGAGACGTATGGTCGAACACTACCAGCCCAATGTCCGGGATTCGCAAGTGCCGTACACCCTGGCAAGGACCGTGGATGTCGTGCTGACGCCACCAGGTCCTGAATTCCGTATCGACCTTTTCCAGATCCTTGACCAGCGTGCCGATGTCCGGATCGAGCGGCGCCCTGACGAAGTCGCGGCGGAAACTTGAAAGGATCTGCAGTGCCTGATCGTCCCAAGGATCAAACAAGGTCCGAATCGTAGGTGCGGTGAACAGCAGCCAGAGCAGGTTGCGGCGCTCGACTGGAACACTAGAGAAGCTGAACACCCTGTCGGCCGCCGCATTCCAGGCGAGTACGTCCCAGCGCAGGTTCAAAACATACGCTGGGCGCATCGGCAGATCGGCTATCAATCTGTGAATCAGCGGCGGCACCACGCACCAAGTTTTACCAGGCTCCGGTGGCAATCGCTGGTGGGCCAATAGAAACAGATGGCGACGCTCTGTCGCATCCAGTTTGAGCGTCCTAGAGAGATTCTCGAGAAATGCTGCCGAAACGCCGATCTCCCGCCCCTGCTCGAGCCAGGTGTACCAGGACAAACCCACCCCAGCCAGAGCCGCGACCTCCTCACGTCGAAGTCCCGGCGTGCGTCGCCTGCCGCCCGACGGAAGCCCCACTTCCTCGGGCGTAATGCGTTCGCGGCGGCTGCGCAGGAAGTCCGCAAGCTCGGCCCGGTTTCGTTCGAGGCTGCGTGGCGCGCTCATCTGGTGACCCTCAGTAACCCCTTAACGCCGCACTTAGACTAGCCAACGTCGCGCAAAACCCATTTCAGAGCGCTCAATCATGGGTGAGGCGGCTTGATCGATAGGAGATAAACGGATTGCCATTTATTGCTTCACGAATAGCTGGAGTCATTGAAGTCGCCCAACCAATACCGCACTTTTCACGACACTCATCCGCATCTGTGACTAACACCCCCGGCCCAAGCCCCACGACAATGACCAGCAACCGGTCGATTGTCTAATGCAGCAACGACTAATGGGCATGTTTCACGGTGACCCGATGGCGACCGCACCGACCCCCGATCGTCTGTGAGACGGATAGGCTTAGGATGGATGACTACGCCATAGTGCAGCAAAATGCGAGCTACTAGAAAAACAGGCCTGAAAGGGAGACTACTGGTGGTAGTGCATAAAAGCATGGGTGCTCGTTCGAACATCCAACACCCGCCGTTATCTCAACGGAAGTATGCACTTGCCGGCCTACCTGGGATGAAGTGACAAAAAAGCAGAAAGTGCTAAACATCGCAATACGCAACATTTTCATGGCTCATGCCCCTTTTATTCTGTGTGAGGGTGAATGTCCAAGACTCAAGATAGGCTTTAGCTGGCCCTAGCGCCACTACCATTCGGAGCTTTTTTAGGCGCTATCAACAAAAACGTTTAAATAATGCCGTCGCTTTAGCTGATCAAGGCTAAGGGGGCCAGCGAAAACGATCTAAGCCCACAATCAGGATCGTCGACTCATCATCCAGTCAGCCAGCGTCGCGCCGAGCAATTCAGGGTCAGTTACAAACGGTTCATGTGGCGTATCGATTTCGATGAGGTGCTCACAGCCTAATCTTTCAGCGAACCGGCGCTGCCATTCCGGCGGCAAAATGCCATCCCTGGACGTTAGGATGTAAACCGAAGGTACGGAATTTGCGTAGCCTTTTCGGGTTGCCGGCTGGGTGGCTACTGCAGGAGGCGTAACGTCATCGGCTGCTTCTCCCAGTAACCAAACAAGCTGAGCGTCGCTCATATCAGCACCAAACATTGCTTTCTGCATGTCAGCTGGCGGGGTAGTAAGAGGATTCAGCGGCCAACCAACCTCTTCCGAATTCTGGCCATGCAAGGATGAACCGAGCAGTTGTATGATCGATTGACCTTCGGCCGGTATCGCAGTTGCGAGGTAGACAAGCCCCGAGTAGAGCGACTGATCTTCGAGGACCATCATTGGCAGCAAAACACCTGCAATCGAGTGGCCAAGCAGCACCGCGTCGCGAACGTTCGCAGCTCTCAACTCATCGTTGAGTTCTTTGACAATGTCGCCCAGGGTCAGCGTCGTTACATCCCGCCCACGCTTCGTGCCGCAACCAGGCATATCAAGGCAGATGACCCGCTCGAACAAGGCCTCGCGCTGCTTGACCGCATCGACCAAAAACTTCCAGCACCAAGACCCGTGTTGCCCGCCATGAAGCAATACTAGGTCGGTCATCGATACACCCTCCTTTAGCACCCTGTCCTACGCCGGTCGGCCATTAATCCAGTTTCATTGATTTCTCATACGAACCGACCGCGACGGCATAACCATCGACCTTTCTTAAAAGGGTCTTCTTATACTCGGTTTGGCCGGTTACAGGGTTGCGCCATATATATGAGACTTCCCCGGTATCGCCCTGCGCCATAGCCCGCAGCATCTGCTTCCCTATCGGCTGGCCGTCGGCAGAGCGTAACGCCTGGAAATCGGTGCCTACCAAGCGGCGTATGAAACCATGAGCAATAAACTTCTGAGTGTTCAAATCAACCACGAATGCGTACAGGTCATCCTGACTCAGCGCCTTGTCGTGCCTGTTGATTCGGTCGAAAGTCGTCTTCGGATCGGCTTTTACTTCGCTGGCGACTTTCTCGAGCAACTTTTCTGCCGCTTCACTGCTGGAACGAGGCATGTAGTAGCCGACTGAGATGATGCGGTCGCCAACTCGCTGATAGAACACCTGCTTGCTTTCGACCTTGCCATGCTGCCAGTTCCACCAGCGGTAATCCGCGCTGCGAACCGTACCGTCTTCAGGCGCTTTTAATGCGGCTTCGAACGCAGCCTTCAGATCCTCGTCCAGAACATTGGTAACCTGCTTGCCAATCAGCGTCGCTGAAGGGCCACCACTGGCGAGCATCACCCCCGAAGTATCGACAACATAGATGTAGAGCTCACCATCGATGTAGTCGCCTTGTCGGCTGAACTTGGCCAACGCTTTGTCGCCTTCCGCCTGGTACGCCGCCACGGCCTTGCCCAACAGCGCCTTGGCGCGCTCGGCCTCGGCGCTATAGTCGTCCGCCTGGCTGACGGGCTGGGCAAGGCTCAGCATCGAAACCGCACTCAGGCACAAAGCAAGAAAGACTCGATAGAAGCCCATGGGTGTCATTCTCCTAGGGTCCCGCTGGTTGGCATTCGGGGATGTCACAAAGCGCGGCCAATAATTTCTTTCATGATTTCAGATGTGCCGCCATAAATACGCGCCACTCGGGCATCGACCCAGGCACGGCTAATCTTGTATTCGCTCATGAATCCGTAGCCGCCATGAAGCTGAAGGAACTCATCGAGCAATTTGCCCTGCATTTCGGAGCCCAGCAGTTTCGCCATGGCTGCGACGTCAGGTGCAAGCTCCCCACGCATGACCTTTTCCAGGCAATCATCAACGAACACCCGCAGCATGGTCGCCTGCGCCTTGGCCTCCGCTAGCTTGAAGCGCGTGTTCTGGAAGTCCAGCACCGGCTTGCCGAACACTTTGCGCTCGCGTGTGTAATCAATGGTTTCCTGCAGCAGCGTATCAATTGACTGCGCCGCGCGGATCGCGATGATCAGCCGCTCCCATGCGAGCTGATGAGTCAGGTACTTGAAGCCCATGCCCTCCTCTCCCAAGCGATTAGCGGCCGGGACCCGCACTTCATCGAAGAACAGCTCGGCGGTGTCCTGGCCTTTGAGGCCGATTTTTTCCAGCCGCCGCCCTTTGGAAAACCCCTCTCGCTCTTCTTCGATACAAATCAGCGTCAGCTCTTTAGCGGCCGGATCGAGCTTGGTCGCCGTAACGATCAACCCGGCATTGCTGCCGTTGGTAATGAAGGTTTTCTGTCCGGAAACGATGTAGTCATCGCCATCACGTCGCGCCAGTGTGCGCATCGAACGCAGGTCGCTGCCGATGCCCGGTTCGCTCATGGCGATGACACCGATCAGCTCACCGCTGACCATGCGCGGAAGCCACTTCTGTTTCTGCTCTTCACTGCCATAAGCGACGATATAGGGCGCGACGATTTCCGAATGAGTGGTAAATCCGACTGCGGTCGCGTTGGCCCGCGCAAGCTCCTCGATCATGACGGCGGAGTGGCCAAAGTCGCCACCGGAGCCGCCGTACTCTTCAGGTACGGTCGAACAGAGCAGCCCCAATTCGCCGGCCTTGAGCCAGAGCTCCTTGGGCACGATGCCGTTCTTTTCCCACTCATGCAGGTTCGGCACAATGTCGCGATCGACGAAACGCCGGACCATTTCGCGGAACATATTGTGATCTTCGCGGAAAACGCCACGCATCATTACTACTCCCAAATTCTTCGTTGCTTCGGCAAACAGCGCTGATCAGCGATCCAGGTAGTCAGGGTTACGCTTCTCGACGAAGGCAGCCACCGCTTCCTGATGATCTTCGGTGTGATGCGCCAAGGACTGGTACGCCGCGGACAGCTCCAGCAATGAGTCGAGTCGCATATGTTGGCCTTCGCGCAGCAGGCGCTTGCACAGCCGTAGCGCGTGCCCTGGATTGGCGGCGATCCGCTGCGCCAGCGCCTGCGCTTCGGCTTGCAGCGTTTCGTGGGTGCAGACTTGCTCCACCAGGCCCCATTCCAATGCTTTCGCAGCATTGATGGTGTCGCCGGTGAACGCCATCAGGCTGGCCTTGGGGATTCCGATGATTCGCGGCAGCAACCAGGCGCCGCCATCTCCCGGAACGATGCCAAGGCGCACGAAGCTTTCAGCAAAGAGCGCCGAGCTCGCAGCCAGACGGATGTCGCACATACAGGCCAAGTCGAGACCGGCGCCGATCGCCGGGCCGTTGACCGCGGCAATTATGGGTATATCCAGCTCATACAACGCCAGCGGGATCCTTTGAATACCGTCACGATAGGTGTTGCGCAGCTCATACGGTGAACCGGCGAAGATTCCCGCGCGGTCGCGCATGTCCTTCACATTGCCACCTGCACAAAAAGCACTGCCATTGCCGGTCAACACCATTACCCGCGCCGTGCGGTCGCTGCGCAACTGAGCACAGAGATCGACGAACTCCTGAATTTGCTCGGGGGAAGTTAACGCATTGCGGGTTTCGGGATGGTTCATGCGAACGGTGACGATGCCGTCATCACGCTCGATTTGCAGAAATGCACTCATAACGGTTTCTCCGCAAGGGTTGATAGCGACTGGCTGGCATGGCCCGTGATCAGCGGCCAATAGCCTCCGCTACCTGCTGAGCAGACCATCTGGCCGATGCGCTGGCTCCAGACGCTGGCCGAGCCGAACTCGCTGCGCCAGGCCCAAAGCCGGCGGGAAAACAGATGCAGCGAATATTCCTGAGTAAAGCCGATGGCACCGTGCACCGAATGGGCGATGCCTGCGCCAGCGCTGGCCGCCTCGGCGCAACTGACCTTCGCAGCCGCAATGGTCAGCCCCGCAAATGCGGCATCCGACTCAGCAAAGCCAGCCTCGGCAGCGACGTTCGCGGCGGCCGTCTGTTCGGCAAATACCGCAAGCTGCTGCTGGATGGCCTGAAATGCGCCGATTGGCCGCCCGAACTGCGAGCGCTCGGTGGCGTAGCCGGATGTCATGTCCAGCAGTGCATGCAAGGCGCCTGCGATCTGCGCCGAGCGCAGCATTGCGCCACCCAACAGCAGCACATCGGCAGACAGCTCGCCAGGCAACGCAGCGCAAGCCAGCACCTGGGCGTTGCTGAAATGCAGAGTATCTCGAGGCTCGCCCGCGACGTTCAGGCTCAGCGTCTGACCGGCTGCACTTGCTACCGACAGCAATACGACGCTGGGCGTCTCGCTACCCGCGTCGGCTATAGCGACCAGCGACTCGACATGACGGCCCCACGGCACGTCTCGCACGGTGCCGTGTACCACCCCGTCAGTCAGGCTCAGCTGCGCATTGGCTGAAAAACTGATGGCCGCGGTCCGCGGCTCAAGCCCGGCCTTACCCAGCAACCAGTTGGCCAGTAGCGCTTCGCCCAGCGGCACAGGCGCGGCGTACCGTCCAGCAGCGCGCGCCAATACATAGACATCGCCCCACCCTGCTTGCGCTCCGCCAAGGGATTCTGGAACAGCAGCCAGCGCAAACCCGGACTCTTCCACCGCAGCCCAGAGCTGCGCAGGCCACTCACCACCTTCGCAGCCTTGTACGTATTCCGGTGTCGCCAGATCGGCGAGCAGGCGCTCGATCGTCGATTCGAATAGTTCTCGCATGATTATCGCAACCCCAATCCGCGCGCGATGATCCCGCGCAGGATTTCGCGGGTGCCTCCGCGCAGTGAGAAAGACGGTGCCATTTGAGTCAGGTAGGCAAGAACCTGCGCATGCTCACTACCGCCGTTCTGACGAGGCTCGGCCTCGAGTAGCAATTGGGCGATCTCGGGTATTTCCTGTTCGAACTGGTTACCCAGGTCTTTCACGCAGGAAGCGGCCCAGGCTGGATGTTCACCGGCAGCCAATTGCGCGGTCACTGCCAGCGACATGTTGCGCAGCGTCAACAGCTTCGCGGTCAGTCGCCCGATTTCACGGCTTTGCAAAGCGTCCGGCGCGGTGCCCATCCCAGCGATCAGCGTCTTGAGCAGCTCTATACAGCTGAGAAAACGCTCCGGGCCGCTGCGCTCGAAAGCCAGCTCGGCCGTTACCTGATCCCAGCCCTTGCCTTCGGTACCAATAAGCGCGTCTGCATCGAGCTGCACATTGTCGAAGAACACCTCATTGAAATGCTCGCCGCCAGCGAGATCGCGGATGGGCCGAATGGTAATACCCGGCAACTTAAGATCAACGATGAACTGCGACATGCCCTCATGACGCGCCGCCTGTTTTTCACCAGTGCGCACCAGGGCGATCATGAAGTGCGAGTGCTGCGCGTTGGTCGTCCAGACCTTCTGCCCGTTGAGCAGCCAGCCGGCGTCATTACGCACAGCTGAGGTCTTGATCGAAGCGAGGTCAGAGCCGGAGTTCGGTTCGCTCATGCCGATGCAGAAGTAACTCTCACCACGGCAGATCGGCGGCAAATAGCGCTCTCTCTGCGCTTCGGTGCCGAAACGGTTGATCAGCGGTCCGCTCTGCCGGTCGGCAATCCAGTGCGCCGAAACCGGCGCGCCGGCTGCCAGCAACTCTTCGATGATCACGTAACGGGCAAACGGACCTGCCGCGGCGCCGCCGTACTGCTCGGGCAACGCCATGCCAACCCAGCCCTGGGCGCCTAGCTTGCGGCTGAAGGCAGCATCGAAACCCATCCAGGACTGCGCTCTGGCTGTCGCCGGGTAGTCGGCAAGATTGTTTTTGAGAAACTCCCGCACCTCCGCCCGAAGGGACTCGGCCTCGGCGGGAATTCTGCTGTAACTGAACTGAGTGATAGACATGTGCACGCTCATCAACTGGACGCAAGACTCTAGAAGTCGCCCCAAGGCAGGCGCACTTGCGAGGCGTTAGTACCTATCGCAAATGAACCTGCCCCAACGGAGAATTGCCGCGCCTTGCCGCTACTTTTTACGGCCTGTTAGAGAGCGGTTCCGGCATCAGCCTTCTCGAACATCGCGTTGATGTCCCCCGAAGTGACCGGCTTGCCGTCATTGCGACCGTGGTCCGCGCCGCCGAGACCCAACGCGGGCTCGATCTTGACGTGCGCCGCCTTCTTGCGAAGCTCGGCTACGGTGCAGTTCTCGCGCCCATGAATGGAGAACGGATCGAAGGAAAACTCGCGCATCGCATTGAGGTGAGTGACCTTGTCGATGGTTTCCTTGGACAAGTGCTGCAGCCCTTCCCACGCCGACTCCGGCGAGTTCGGCCAGGTGCAATCCGAGTGCGGGTAGTCGCTTTCCCAGGTGACCATGTCTTCGTTCATGAATTTCAGGTTCTGCAGACCGAAGTTATCCTCGATGAAGCAGGTGATGAAATGCTTGTGGAAGATGTCGCTGGGCATCTGCCCGCCGAAGTTCGAGTTGGTCCACGCATTGTGGTGACGGTGGGTGAAATCGGCGCGCTCGAGCAGATATGGAATCCAGCCGATGCTGCCTTCGGACAGGGCCATGCGCAGGTTGGGGAATTTCTTCCACATCGGTGCCCAGATCCAGTCGGCCGCGGAGTTGGCGATGGAGATAGGCATGGACGTGATCCAGGCATCGATTGGCGACAGGTCTGAAGCATGGTTAGCCTTTGCGCCGGTCCCAATATGGCAGCAGATCACGACGTTGTTGTCGGAACAGGCCTTCCAGAGCGGATCCCAGTAATCGCTGTGGATCGACGGGAAGCCGTGGATCGCCGGATTGTCCGACAGCGACAGCGCATGCACGCCTTGCTTCGCCAGGCGCGTAACCTCGGCGGCGGCCGCCTGCATGTCCCACCATGGCACCAGCATCAGCGGGATGAAGCGGCCCGGCGCAGCGTTGCACCAGTCGTGCAGATGCCAGTCGTTGTAGGCCTGGATCGCGGCCAGGGACACTGCGCGATCCGGATGATTCTGGAAACGCTGACCGGCAAAACCCGGGAACGTCGGGAAGCACAGGGAACCGAGCACGCCGTTAGCGTTCATGTCGTCAACACGATCCGCCACGCTCCAGGTGCCGCGGCGCATCTGGTCATAGCCCAACGGCTCCATGCCGTACTCTTCTTTTGGTCGGCCAACTACCGAGTTCAAGCCCATGTAGCCGGTGGCCTGCTCTTCGAAAACCCACACATCGCGTTCGCCGCGCTTGACGACATGGGGCTCGCGCCCTTTGAAGCGCTCAGGCATGTGGCGAGCAAAGGCGTTTGGTGGCTCGATGGCATGGTCATCAACGCTGACGAGAATGAGATCTTCAACCTTCATTGTTCTTCCCCTTCGCAAATGGGTTTGTTGTTGTGCTCAAAGCATAGAACACGTTGTGGTTAAATTAAACATATATTTCGATTGTGTTCAAATCCAATCTCGAAGGCGAACATATTTCTTTACCGCCACCTGGCACCACGGGACTCAACGAGGGGAAAACAACAAGGCAGGCGCCCTTCCCTGCGGGGCAGGAAAGGGCTGGAGGAACGTGGCGTGAGGGTAGAAAGCCCGCGCCTCAATCCCAGAGGACGTGAAGGTAGTGAGGTCCGCGCAACTGGGCGCCGATAATTTCCGGTGCGGGCTTGGAAGGATCCAGGCGGATATTCGGCATGAGGTCGAGAATCGCGTTCAGTGCGCAGTTGAGTTCCGTTTTCGCGACGAATTGCCCGATGCACATATGCGGCCCAAAACCAAAGCCGAACGACGGTTTCGGTCGTCTGTCGATGTCGAACATGTCGCCGCGCTCAAAGGCGTCCTCGTCACGGTTCGCCGAGGTGACGATGCACTGCACCATAGCCCCTTTGGGGATCTGCACACCGCGAATTTCCATATCCTTTGCGGCCTGACGCACCTTGAAGGTGGCGACGGGCTCCAGCCGCACGGCTTCATCGATGGCCTTGGACACCAGGCTGCGATCGTTGCGCACCCGCTCCAGTACGTCAGGGTTCTCGAGCAGCAACGTCATCAACGTACCGAACGTGCGCGTAGTGGTTTCGCTGGCGGCCGGCAGCAGCGAGCGCACGAACGTCGCGATTTCATGATCATCGAGCGAACGGCCTTCATACTCGGCACGGATCAACCGACTGATCAGGTCATCCCCTTCGGCACCGGAGGCGCGGCGCTCGGCCACAACCACCTTGACGACGTCATAGAGTGCTTTCGCAGCTTCCATCGCAGCACCGCGAGCGGCGGCGGCTTTTTCCGGATCCACTTGCGGGCCGGCAAGAATTGCCAGCGCCCAGGCAGCATATTGTTCGATCTCGTCCGGACGATCTTCAGGAAAGCCGATCAGGGAATAGATAACGCGGATCGGGAAATACAGGGCAAAGTCCATCAAGTCGCCGCCCTTGTTTGGCACCAGGGGCTTGATGTATTCCTCGCGAATAACGCGATCAATCTTAGTTTCTTTCCAGCGGTTGACGGTTTCGGGCATGAACACCGGCTGCAACAGGTTGCGAATGTTCTTGTGTGCGTCGCCATCCATCGCCGTGAGGATCAGTCCGTCGAAAAAGGCACCAAGGCCTTCGGCGATAAAGCCGCTGGTGAAGTTGCTGGCATCGCGCATCACCGCCATCACATCATCGTATTTGAACAAGGTGAACGTTGGGCGGCTGGCGTCCAGCCCGGCAATCGTCGGCACCCCCAGACGCGCCATGAAATTCTCTTCGAGAACCGGCGAGTTCATGCGCATTTCGCGATATACCGCGTGAAGGTCCACATCGCTACCGCGATAGTTGCTGGCGACGTCCGCAAACGCCTTGCCCAGATTGTCCCGCGCCTGTGTAGACATTGTTCTCTCCTTTTATTGTTCAGGCAAAAACCACTGCGTCTAAAAGTCGCATGCGTTGCCGGGATACTAGGCTTTACTAGGACTTTATTGAACGGCTTTTTACATTTCGATCAAATTTACCGAACGACCTACTCCGCACCCGCTTCAACGAGTCAGACAGGCAGGCTCAATATGCCTGCTGCACATAGGTCATTCGACCGCCCGCCAGCATCAGCGCGCAGTACATGTTCAGTTCGACCACTTGAGCCTCGGAGAAAAACTCTGCAAGACGTACATAGTGCTCGTCGCTGATGGCCATGTAGTCGCTGGCGAACAGTTCGGCAAAGGTCAAGGCGGCCCTTTCGGACGGCTTGAAACGATCATTATCTGAAGAAAGACAGGCGACGTCGTCTTCCGTCACCTGGTCGGACTTACGAGCCAATTGGCACGCCTGGCAGGTTGTAATGCTGGCAATCTTCAGCCGCACCAGTTCACGCAAACGCTCATCTAGCAGGCTGTCCTGATGCAGGCTTTCCAGCAAGCCAAGCCAGGCCAATGCTGCACTGGGCCGATGCGCCCAGACCTGAACAGGTCTGGGCGAGCTCAGCATTCGACTTTGCTGGCCGCGCGCAACGGCGCTACGCAACTCTTTCGGCATTTCATCCAGCGGAACGAAAGACACGCGCGCCATAGCCGCTACCTCTCTGTCTGAAAATCAGTCGAGCCGCTCGATGATCGTTGCAGTACCCAGGCCGCCAGCGCAACAGATCGCCTGCAGGCCATAGCGGGCGCCCCGCCGCTCAAGTTCGTTGAGCAACGTTGTCATCAGCCGAGCGCCACTGGCGCCCAGCGGATGCCCCAGAGCAATGGCCCCGCCGTTGACGTTGAGCTTGTCATGCGGCACTCCGGTTTCCTGCATCCAGGCAAGTGGTACCGACGCGAAGGCCTCGTTGACCTCGAAAAGGTCGATGTCATCGATGGACAAACCAGCCTTGTCCAGCACCTTTTTGGTCGCCTCGATAGGGCCGGTCAACATCAGCGTTGGGTCTGCACCGACGGTCGTGAAGGCGCGGATGCGCGCCCGAGCCTTTAGGCCCAGCTGCTTGGCGGTGTCCGCGGACATCAACAGCAGCGCAGCGGCGCCATCGGATATCTGCGAGGAATTACCTGCAGTGATCCGTCCATTCTCCGGGCGAAAACTGGTTTTCAGCGTCGAGAGCTTTTCCCTCGAGGTATCGCGACGGATGGTTTCGTCCGCCGCCAGATCAGCTGCTGGTTCGGTCAGCGCGTGCTCACGCAACAACTCGACCGGTACCGGAACGATCTGGTTATCGAAATAACCCGCATCAGCTGCCTTCGCGGCACGCTGATGACTTTCGAAAGCGTAGTCGTCCAACGCTTCGCGGCTGAGTGACCATTTGTCAGCCATCCGCTCGGAGGCCTCGCCCTGGCTCGTCAGCTCGTAACGCTCTGCCGCCATCCAACCAAAGGCTTCGCCGTGGATTTCACGATTGCTACCCATGGGCACGCGGCTCATGTTTTCCGCGCCGCCTGCAACGATGACATCAGCCATACCAGACGCGATAGCGCCTGCCGCAGCATGCACCGCAGCTTCGCCCGAGCCACACTTGCGGTCGAGTGTCAGCCCCGGGATCGTCACCGGCCAGCCAGCGCCGAGAAGCGCGGTGCGGGCGATGTTTGCTGATTGCTCACCGATCTGCGTAACACAGCCGAAAATTACATCGTCGACCTGCGATGGTGATAGGTCGACACGCTCGAGCAGCTTGCCGATGACCAGCGAACCCAGATGGTCGGCTCGCACGCCTGCGAGACTTCCACGGAAACGACCGACCGGCGTCCGCACCGCATCAATAATTACGATGTCTTTCATAGCGCACTCGCCTTTAGGCCGGAGCCCGGCACTCGGTTACCCTCCTCGTAACGATAGACGCCATGCCCCGTCTTGCGACCCAGACGTCCGGCGGCAACCATCTTGATGATCAGCGGACAGGGCCGGAATTTCTCTCCCAGCGTCTGGTGCAGGTAACGCAGCACCGACAGACGAGTATCCCAACCAGTCAGATCGCCGAGTTCCAGCGGCCCCATGGGATGGTTGAAACCCATGCGCAGAGCAGTGTCGATGTCTTCGGCCGTCGCCGTGCCTTCCTGCAGCATGTACATGGCTTCGTTACCAAGTAGCGCGGACATGCGGCTGGTAGTAAGCCCAGGCGACTCGTTGACGGTGATAGAGGTCTTGCCGATCGCATCGCAGAGGGCCTTGGTACGCGCGACGACCTCGTCAGTGGTGGCCAAGCCGCGTACCAGCTCGACCAGCTTCATCTTGTGCACTGGATTGAAGAAGTGCATGCCAACGACCCGCTCGGCAAAGTCGGGTACCGATGCGGCAATTTCGGTGACACTCAGAGCTGACGTATTGGTCGCAATGATCGCGTTCGGAGCCAGCAGAGGCGCAGCCTGACCGAGAACGGCTTTCTTCACCGCTAGCTGCTCGGAAACAGTTTCGACAAGCCAGTTAGCGTCAAGCGCCGCCTCACTCAAATCACCACAGGTAATCAAATTTGCCAGCGAGGACTGGGCGACCTCATCGGTAATCTTTCCCAGCTTGACGCCGGTGCTGAGGATGTTTTCGATGTTGCCTTTGGCACGAGTGAGCGACTCAGCGTTAGTGTCCACCAACAAGGTGGCGAATCCTGAACTGGCGAATGCATGCGCGATGCCGGTACCCATCAAGCCGGCACCAACTACTACAACTTTATCTTCTTTGTTAGTCATTTAATCCGTTCTCGATTTAGGGATGGTCTGAAGTAGCCATGTATTTCCCCGGCATACCACCTAGCGCAACTTTTAAACTCGCCAAATGACCAAAAAACAATCAATTCGACGAGTATTTCTTACGTTTTCGCCACCCGGACCCC
>Ga0172367_10000790_pt1 | contig 47875 bp, 46 predicted proteins | sample Lak10m_FD_114542 | JGI IMG/M metagenome (GOLD analysis project Ga0172367, IMG submission 114542) | Freshwater microbial communities from Kabuno Bay, South-Kivu, Congo - kab_022012_10m | ecosystem: Environmental > Aquatic > Freshwater > Lake | place: Democratic Republic of the Congo: South-Kivu...
ATGAAACTCCAGCCAGAATCATGGCTCGCATGTGCGCCATGATGGGCGGCTGCGTCGGGCTGCCAGGCGGTTCCGGAGGCGTCGCGCGTCATCGGGTAGGGGCCCAGCGCGCTGGGCATGGCCGTGTGGCTGGCATCGCCTCCGGCGTGGCCGGCATGCTGCGCCTCGCCGCTCGCCTGGCCATGGCCTCCATGACCAGCGTGCTCGTCCGCAGGCGGCTGGGCCTGCGTGGCGGGCGGGTGCGATGCGTGGTCTTGTTCCTGCGCCATTGCTGCAGGCGCAATGAGGATCGCCGATGCGATCAGCATGAGTCGTGACATCGGAGTGAGTCCTGAACTGGGATCGTTAGAGCGCCGTTCGGGTGAGCGGCGCGCGCGTGGTTCAGGTCAGGCGCGGGGTGGGCGGAAATCCGGATCGGGTCGGCTGGAGGCAAAGGGAGCAGGTTCGAGCGACAGCCAGACATAGGGGACGACCCAGCTGCTCGCGAGCGCGCCGGAGATGTGCGTGAACCCACTCAGGGCAGCGATGCACTGGCAATGATCCTGCGCTGGCGGTGTGGCGTCGTCGGCCGGCGCGTGATGCCGGGCCTGATGGTGAGTCTCCACAACCGCTGCAGCCGTTTCGTGGCAGGGCGGAGCCTCCCCGGCTGCCTCAGCAGCCGTGCCCGCCTCCTGGGCGAGGCGGGCGCAGTGTTCGGCGGCTTCCATCTGTCCGGAGAAGACGAAAGCCGTGACGAGCGCCAGCAGGATGCGGGACAGCTGGTTCAGCATGCCTGCAGCCTTGTCTCGCCCGCCGCCCCTGTCAACCTCGCGAGGCGTGTCAGCCAGCCTTCATCGCACTCCGGATCGCATCGATCACGGCGCGGACCTTCTGGCTTTGCGTGCGGTCGCTTGCCTTCGGCATCGCCGAGTTGATGGCGATGACCAGGTTCTCTTCCGGATAGACATAGATGCCCTGGCCGAAGATGCCAACGGCGTAATAGCCCTCCTCCATCGGCCACCAGAAATAGCCGTAGCTTTCGCCGGCTTCGCGCGACTTGGGCGGCGCATGGTTCTTGGTAGATTCCTCGACCCAGCCGGGCGCCAGGACCTCTTTTCCGTCGATCTTGCCGCCGCCAAGCATGAAGAGGCCGATGCGGGCATAATCGCGCAGCGTCATGCTCATGCAGCAGCCGCCCCGCGCGAGGCCCGCCTTGTCGACCATCCAGATGCCGTCCTGCTCCATGCCGAAGGGCTGCCACAGTTTCTCCGAGGCGTACTGCGCCAGCGATTTGCCGGAGAGCGCGCGGACCAGCACCATGCCGGCCAGATCGGTTTCGCCGGTCTTGTAGGCGAACTCCTGTCCCGGTTCGGTCTTCTTCGGCAGCTTCGCCATGTACTGCAGCAGCGGATTGTTCTCGACCGGATGACCGCCCTTGAATGCGGCCAGGCCGGCGCGCGCCACATCGGATTTCTGGCTCGCGTAATTCTCGTCCCATTTCACGCCGGTCTGCATCGAGATGAGCTGGCGGATCGAGACGCCGTCATAGGCGGAGCCCTTGAGCTCAGGCAGATAGCGGGTGACCGGCTCGTGGACATTCTTGATCCAGCCATCCTTGATCGCAGCGCCCATCAGGATCGCTGTCACCGACTTGGCGACGGAGAAGGAGGTCCAGCGGTCGGTCGGCTTGCGGCCGAGCGCATACTTCTCGAGGACGACCTCGCCATCCTTGATCGCCATCAGGCCGGTGATGCGGTTGTCCTTCATGAAGGCATCGAGGCTCGATGCGCGGCGGTTGAAGGTGACCTTCGGGTCGATCTGGGTCGCGGCGGCGGGGAGGGGACTGACCTTGTCGCCCCTCTTGATGGTGTCGACCGCATAGACCTTCTCGATGGCAGGATAGCGTTCGAGTTGCTGCTTCTGCGTCCAGGTCAGGATGGAGGTGACGGGTGGATCGGTGATCGGCTTCTGCGCCAGAGCGGGTTGGGCGAGGGCGATTGCGAGCGCGCCCGCGGCGATGGCCGGCAGGCCGGTTGTCCGTGTTGTCATGATGTCCTCCTCCGTGCGGATCCCAGTCTCGACGGAGGTTAGAAAATAAGCGACCTCGCGTCCGTCAAGACGCGGATGCGCGTAGCCGGAATTACGGTCGGCGCCTCACGGCGTTGTTACGGCAGGCCGCGGCTTCGGGGCGATCACTGCGCTGCGACTGCTTCCGGACCGAGTTCGAGTTCGACGCGACCGGCGCGCGGCGAAGCCATTTCCGGCAGCTGGCAGATCACCGATGTGCCAGCGCCCGGCGCCGACTTGATCTTCACGTCCCCGCCATGCAGCTCGACGAAGGAGCGGACGAGGGCGAGGCCAAGGCCTGCGCCGCGCGTGTCTGAAATGAACGAGTCGAACACACTCGACTGGCGGTCCGGCGCGATGCCCTTGCCATTGTCCGAGACGGCGAGGCGAATGATGTTCTCGCTCGGCACCGGCTTGGACGCCTCGATCTTGATGTGGCCGCCGGGTCCGGTGAAGCGCAGGGCGTTGGAAAGCAGGTTGAAGAGCACCTGCTTGATACGGCGCTCGTCGGCATGGATGTTGCCGATGCGGTCGTCGCACAGGATCTCGACGCGCACTTTGGTGTTCTGCGCCGAGGAGACGACGAGGTCGACGGCGCTTTCCATGGCGGCGCGCAGCGAGAAGCTAGAGAGTTCGAGTTCCATCTTGCCGGCTTCGATCATGGCGAGGTCCAGGATGTTGTCGATGACTTTCGAGAGATGGTCGGCCGCGGACAGGATCGAATCGACCTGCTCGCGTTGCTTGTCGAGGAGCGGTCCGGGGCGCTCGCTTTCCAGCAGTTCGGCATAGCCGAGGATCGTCGTTAGCGGAGAGCGCAGCTGGTAGCTGACGTTCTGCACGAACTCGTTCTTGAGCTTGTCGGCGGCCTGAAGCGCCTCGTTCTTGTCCTTGAGCGCCTGTTCGACCTTGCGGGCGGCGGTCACGTCCATGAAGGCCACCAGGGTCGCGCCAGTGGGAAGCGGCTGGGTGATCCAGGTGATGGTGCGGTCATTCGACGTGCGCATCACGCCCTGCGCCTGCTGGCGATACTCGGGCGAGGGGTTGGTGACCCGGCTGCGGATCGTGGCCCAGACATTCCTGTCGTGGAACATGCGCGCGCACTGGGCGACCACGGCGTCAAAGTCGGGCCCGTCATTGAGCGTGTTGCCCTTGAGCTCCCAGAGGTCTGCGAAGGCGTCGTTGTGCAGGCGGAGGCGACCATCGGCGCTGAACACCACGACCGCCTCGCGAAGGTTGTCGAGCGTCGCCTTCTGGACGTTGATGAGACGGTTGAATTCCGCCTTCAGCGAGACCTCGTCGGTGATGTCCTTGAACAGGAGCAGCACGCCCCCGAGCGGATGGCGCTGGCGGGTGACGCGCAGGATGCGGCCGTCGGGGAGGTTCCAGAGATCCTCGGTGAAGTCGACTTTCTCGCCCTGATAGTAGGCCAGCTCGTCACGGCGCCATTTGGCGAAATCGGGTTTGGCCGGAAGCTTGCGGCGCTCGCGCAGACGGTCGAGGATCGAGCCGTGATCGGGTTTCTCCAGAAGATAGGCAGGATCGATGTCCCACATGGTCTGGAAGGCGCGGTTGTTGAAGATCAGCTTGCGGTCGGGGCCGAAGATGGCGACGCCGTCGGCGACGTGGTTGAGCGTGTCGTCGTGGGCCTTCGAGTTCTTCTCCAGCGTCTCGCGCGCTGATTCGAGGTCGGTGATGTCGAACGCCATCCCGCCGAGGCCGCCAGAGAGCGGAAACATCTTGACGCGCATGGCGCGGCGTTCGCCGTCGACCACGATATGGCGCATCTCGTCGGTTTCGGCGTTGCCGCCAATCGTCTTCTGCGCCTGCGCGGCGACATGCTGGTCGAGCATGATCTGCCGGTCGAGGACGTGGTCGACGCTGGGCGCGCCGACGGCCTTGAGGTAGGCGCGGTTGACCCATTGCAGCTTGCCGGCGCCGCTCATGCGCCAGGCCGGGAAGGGCGCCTTGCCCAGCATTTCAAGGAAGGCCATCGGGTCGCGAGCGACTGCGGCGCGGGCTTCCTCGATGCGGGCGCGAGCGCCGGATTCCTCGAGGCCCTTGATGGTGGTGTCGGTGATCCAGAGCACCGCGCGGGCGCCGGCGGTGCGGCCGTCGGCTTCGAGGAAGCGGCCGGAGGGGCCGATAATGGTGAGCGAGAAGGGTGCGCCGTCCTTGCGCAGCTGTTTCAGGCGTTCGCGCAGGGTGGCGTCCTGGCCGGCGCCGTCGCGGGCTTCGAGATCGGCAAGACCTTCGAGGATGCGCACGCCAGGATCCTCGGACGTACCGTCATCGGCGAAGCGGAGGATGCCCATCAGGGCGACGGGCGAGCCATAGAGGCTGGGCTCGCCCCATTCGGAGTTCGGATGCCTGGCCTGCGCCTCGGCGTCGGCGTCTTCCCACACCATGATGACGCCGGGATGGGCGCCGAACACGCTCTCGGCGCGCGCCAGCTTTTCCCGGGCCTGCTGTTCCTGTTCGCGGTACTTTCTGGCAGCGCCCCTTGCGCCATCGGAGATGCGGATCGCCCAGAGAAGGGCTGCAATGCCAAAGGCCGCTGCGCCTGCGACGAGCAGGACGAGCGGCTGGGTGAAGTTCATGTCCATGGTCGACGTCCCGCCAGGGCCGAATCACAACGCGGGGGCATCCTACAGGCGGACGCCCTCAGTTAACCAAATGAGAGAGGGCCGGTTAACGACGCGTTAAATCATTCACAGGTGTGGGTAAATTCTGCCTAGTCCGATGGCCGCAGACCTCACCCCGACACCGTTATTGTTTCTGAAACGAAACAATACGGGGCGTCTCAGATCTCCTGATTGTAGTGGCCGACCTCGGCGAACCTTGCGAGGCGCGGTTTGACTTCTTCCCGGAAGAGGGCGCGCATGTCGTCCTCGCCCTGCATCGACTCGACGACGACGACCAGCTCCGGCTTGTTGGATGAAGCGCGGACGAGAACCCAGGACCCGTCCTCAAGCGTGACGCGGGCGCCGTTGACCGTGTTCACGTCGATGATCTTGCGGCCGAGGATTTGGCCGCCGGATTTTCCAAGCGCCTGATAGTCGGCGACGACCTGGTCGACGATGCCGTACTTCTTTTCGTCGTCGCAGTGCGGGCTCATGGTGAGCGACGTCCAGGCATGGCCGAGCTCGGCCTTGAGGTCCGACAGCGAGCGGCCCGGGTTGCGGTCGAGCATCATCAGAACGGCGGCGGCTGCAACGAGGGCGTCGTCATAACCGTAGCCGTAAGGCTTGCGGAAGAACATGTGGCCGGACTTCTCGAAGCCCGCGAGGGCGTCGAGTTCGGTGGTGCGGCGCTTGATGTAGGAGTGGCCGGTCTTGAAGTAATCGACCGTGACGCCGTTCTGCTTCAGCACGGGATCGGTCTTGTAGAGGCCAGTCGATTTCACATCGACGACGAAGGTTGCGTTCCGGTGCAGCCTCGAGAGATCGCGAGCGAGGAGGAGGCCGATCTTGTCGGCGAAGATTTCCTCGCCCTTGTCATCGACCACGCCGCAGCGGTCGCCATCGCCATCGAAGCCGACGCAGAGGTCAGCCCCGTGCTCCTTCACGGCCTGGCCCATCGAGACCAGCATTTCGTGGTCTTCCGGGTTTGGGTTGTACTTCGGGAAGGTGTAGTCGAGATTTGTGTCCATCTCGATCACCTCCGCGCCCATGCGGCGCAGGGCTTCGGGCGCGAAGGCGCCGGCCGCGCCATTTCCGCAGGCGCAGACAACCTTCAGCTTGCGCGTGAGTTTGGCGTTCTGCGAGACGCTCTCGATATAGCGCTCGCGCATGCCGTCGACACGGATCAGCTTGCCGCCGGCTTGCGGATTGAAGCGGCCATTAAGCACTATGTCCTTCAGGCGGCCCATTTCTTCGGGGCCGAAGGTGAGCGGCTTGTTCGCCCCCATCTTGACGCCGGTCCAGCCATTCTCGTTGTGGCTGGCGGTCACCATGGCGACGCATGGAATGTCGAGCGCGAATTGCGCGTAATAGGCGATGGGCGAGAGGGCGAGGCCGATATCGTGCACCTCGCAGCCGGCTTCGATCAGGCCGAGGGTCAACGCCTGCTTGATCGAGAGCGAATAGGACCGGTAGTCGTGGCCGGTGACGATGCGCGGGGCGACCCCCATCTCCCGGATAAGTGTTCCCAGCCCGAGGCCCAGCGCCTGGACGCCGAGAAAGTTGAGTTCCGGCGCTTTGGGATATTGCGGGCCGCCAAACCACCAGCGCGCGTCGTACTCGCGAAAACCCGTCGCCTTCACGAGCGGCGTCGTCTCGAAATCGAACGTGTTCGCCTGGAGATCGGTGCGCGGGATTTTCATCTTCGTGTTCCGGAAACTGTCGGGGGAGGCGGCTGAGGCCACTCCTTAAGGGAGAGCAATGACAGGGCCAAGTCGCTGGCGCCGCGAGGGGTGCACAAGGGCGGGTGAATGGGGTGAGCGTCAGGATGCGCCAGCCATCCCCCCCAAAAATGTCAGTCCGGGTTTCCGCAGCGCTTCTGCCGAAATCGCAGTGGCGCGGACGGAGACCAACTCGCGGCCAGACGGGCGTGGCCCATCCGGGACGTCCGGTCCTTGGCGCCATTCACCGGGGCTCTTCACGCTCGCCTGCGTCCACTCCCCCCGCGCCGTTGAAACGCGCTCGGCATGGTCTCCCATGCGGGAGTGATGGACGCATTGACGCACAGGTTCGCCCGCTTTGAGGCGCTGGACCTTACCCGGCCCGCGTTGGGTGGATCAGATCGTCAGCTGTGAGCCCATTTCGACGACGCGGGAGGTGGGGATCCGGAAGAACTCCGTTGCATTGGTGGCGTTGCGGCTGAGGAAGATGAAGAGGTGGTCCTGCCAGAGCGGCATGCCCCACTTGCCGTCGGCAAGCAGTGTTCGTCGGCTGAGGAAGAACGAGGTCGACATGATGTCGAATGACAGTCCGCGCTTCTTTTTCACAAGCGTCAGGCCTCGGCTGACATTGGGCGTCTCCATGAAGCCGAAGGTCATGGTGAGGCGGTGCATTGCCGGCGAGATGTCGGTGATTTCGATCTTCTTCTCGTCCGGCACGAACGGCTCCTGTGCGGTCCGCACATTGAGCAGCACATTGTGCTCGTGAAGCACCTTGTTGTGCTTGAGGTTGTGGAGCAGCGCCGCAGGGGCGGCTTCGGGGTCCGCCGTCAGGAACACCGCCGTGCCCTTCACCGTGTGGGGCGGATTGACCTCCAGCCCCTTCAGCACGTCGTTGATGGAGATGTCCTTTCGCGTGCGCGCCATGAGGATTTTCGTTCCGCGCGTCCACGTCCACATCACGAGCATCATGACGGCGGCGATGAGCAGCGGGACGTAGCCGCCCTGCGGCACCTTGAGCAGGTTGGATGCCAGGAAGACCAGTTCGAGCGTGATGAAGGGGAAGACGACCAAAGCGGCCAGCCAGACCGGCTTGTTCCAGATCCGCCGCACGGCCATGAAGGCCAGGAGCGTCGACATGATCATCGTCCCGATCACCGACACGCCGTAGGCCGAGGCCAGCGCCGAGGACGACCTGAAACCCAGCACCAGGAACACGACGCCGGCCAGCAGGATCCAGTTGACCTGCGGCATGTAGATCTGGCCGTGCTCCTCCGCCGAGGTGTTGACGATCTGCAGGCGCGGCAGGAGGCCGAGCTGGACCGCCTGTTGCGCCAGCGAAAACGCGCCGGTGATGACGGCCTGACTGGCCACGATGGTCGCCAGCGTTGCGAGCAGTACGAGAGGCGCCTGGAGCACGTCAGGCGCCATCAGGAAGAACGGGTTGCTCATGGTTTCCGGGTGCGCCAGCACCATCGCGCCCTGACCGAGATAGTTGAGCGAGAGGCAGGGCAGCACGAGCCAGGCCCATGCCGTCACGATCGGCTTGCGGCCGAAATGGCCGAGGTCGGCATAGAGGGCCTCAGCGCCTGTCACCGTGAGGAAGACCGAGCCCAGCACGATGAAGCCCAGCACCTGGTGCGTGGCGAGGAACATGAAGCCATAGTGCGGGCTCAGCGCGAGAAAGATCTGAAGGCCGTCGATGGCGATGTGATAGACGCCGAGCGCGCCCATCGTGACGAACCAGACGACGCAGACCGGGCCGAAAAGCTTGCCGACCACCGAGGTCCCGCGCTTCTGGATCAGGAACAGACCGACCAGCAGGCCGAGCGCGACAGGAATGATGAAGGGCTCGACGCGGCCCTGCAGCTCTTCGATGACAGTGAGGCCCTCGACGGCCGACAACACCGACATGGCAGGCGTCAGCAGCGCATCGCCGAAGAACATGCCCGCAGCGCAGATTGCGATCAGGAACAGGAGCGGCGTACGGCGGCCCACGATCCGCGACAGCATGGCCATCAGCGAGAGCGTTCCGCCTTCGCCGCGGTTGTCGAAGCGCGTGAGCAGCAGGACGTACTTGATGGTGACGATGATGATCAGCGACCAGAGCATCAGCGAGATCACGCCCAGCACATCATCGCGCAGCACGGGAACCGCGGTGAGGTCCGTCTCGGGGCCGACCGCGATGCCGGCCGCCTCGTGGTTGCGCACATTGATGTGGTGGATCGATTCCTTGAAGGCGTAGAGCGGGCTGGTGCCGATGTCGCCGAACACGACGCCGACCGAGCCGAGCGCAAGCGCCCAGAACCGCGCACCGGCCGGTTTGCCGTCCCCCGTCTGAGCCACCCCGCCGGAAGACGAAGTATCGCCCATTTTGTGCGCCTTCAGCCGCGGACCGCCCAAGATTCCTCAGGCTGAGCCTGCAGGACCGGGTCCCGAACGGAGGCGGCTGTTACGCCTGTCGGGGCCATGGCGGAAGCGGAAAAATTTTCGCCTGCTGCTATTTACTTCGCAGTGCAGCAGAGGCAGCGGGCGCTGCGCCATCGGCCTGGCGGGCCGGACGGGGGCCTTCCTTTACCGCCCAATTGGTTGATCGCGCCGGTAGGGCGTGCGCGCGCCTGGAGAACCCATGTTCAGAGGCTGGCGGGGACAGGCTGCGAGCAGGACACTAGGATGGCCTTGCCCGCGAAACTCAACTTTCATGGCAGCGGCGACAGGGAGGACGGAGCATGACACGCCTTTTGCCGCTGCTGGCCTTTCTCGCCGGCGCCGCCTGCATGGCGCCGGCGCCGGCGCCGGCCGGGCTCGTGATCTCGAATGTCACCGTCGTCTCGCCTGATCGCGGCCAGCCGCTCGTCAATGCTTATGTGCGGATTGTCGGCGACCGGATCGACGCGGTCAGCCTCAGCCCGCTTGCGGGCAAACAGGTGATCGATGGCGAGGGGGGATTTCTCATTCCCGGGCTCATCGACGGCCATGTCCATCTTGATGTTCTTCCCGTGCTGCGTCCGCAGGACGAAGCCAAGCATCCGGGCCTTGCCGAGGCTCTGCGCGAGCAGGAGCCTCGCAGCTATCTCTATTTCGGCTTTACCACGGTGATCGACCTTGCTCGGGATCCCGGGTTCATCGCTGGATGGAATGCGCGACCTGTCCGCCCTGACGCATTCTTCTGCGGCTCGGCGGCCATGCTCGAGGGCTATCCCATGGTCTTGGTCCCGCCTCAGATCGCAACGACGCTGTTCCCGTACTTTCTCCATGATCCCGCCAAGGCCGCGAGCCTGCCAGCTTCGGTTAACCCGGCCGAGCACCAGCCCGCAGCGGTGGTCGAGCGCATGGCGAAGGACGGCGCGATCTGCGTCAAGACCTACAACGAGCCTGGCTTTGGCCCCGCGCGCAACCTGCCCAACGCCTCGCTGGAGCAGGTGAAGGCGATTGTTGCGGCGGCGCGTGCGCGCGACATGCCAGTGATCATGCACGCCAACTCGATCCGCGCGCAGCAGTTTGCCACGGAGGCCGGCGTCGACGTGATCGCGCACGGGGCCTGGAATGACAGCGGCTACACCGGCGAGGCAAAGGTGAAGGCGATGGACGAGCTGGTTGCCGGCATCAAGGCCAAGGCAATGGCCTATCAGCCGACTTTCCGGGTCATCAATGGGATTGGCGACATGTTCGATCCCGCGCTCCTGAACGATCCGCGCATGGCTCACGCCACGCCGCCGGCTCTGCTGGCCTGGTTCAGGACCCCTGATGCGGGATGGATGCGGCAGGAAATGGCGGGCGACTGGGATGCGAGCAAGGGTCCGCCCCCGTTTGTCCAAAGCGCTCTTTCCCAGGGTGTGGCGATCGCAACGAAGATGAACCAGGCGGGCGTGCCCATCGTGTTCGGCAGCGATACGCCGAGCGCCGTGACCTATGGCAACCCGCCGGGCCTGAACGGTCGCCTTGAGATGCAGTACTGGATCGATTCCGGTATCAGTCCGCCAGCGCTGTTCCATGCCATGACGCTTGGCAATGCCGACCTCTTCAATCTCGATGATCGCGGCGTGATCGCCGCTGGCAAGAAGGCGCACATGCTGCTGCTGCGACAGAATCCCCTGGAGGATGTCGCAGCCTACGATTCCATCGTGACCGTGTTCAGCAGCGGAGTTGCAATTCCGCGCGGCGACCTGTCGGCGATGGCGAAGTAAAGATGCAAGAGCCCGGCGGTAGCCGGGCCCTTGTGTCTGATGGCGCCTGTCGCCCGGTCCTAGTAGCGGTAGTGCTCCGGCTTGTAAGGACCCTCCGGAGCGACGCCGATATAGGCGGCCTGGTCCGGCGTCAGCGAGGTAAGTTTTGCGCCGAGCTTGTTGAGGTGGAGCGCCGCAACCTTTTCGTCGAGCTTCTTGGGCAGGGTGTAGACCTTGTTCTCGTAGGCCTTGCCGTTGGTCCAGAGTTCGATCTGGGCGAGCGTCTGGTTGGTAAAGGAGGCGGACATCACAAAAGAGGGGTGGCCGGTGGCGTTGCCGAGGTTGAGCAGACGGCCCTCGGACAGGAGGATCATTCGCTTGCCATCCGGGAAGGAGATCATGTCGACCTGCGGCTTGATGTTGTCCCACTTGAAGTTGCGCAGGGACGCGACCTGGATCTCGTTGTCGAAGTGGCCAATGTTGCCGACGATGGCCATGTCCTTCATCTCGCGCATGTGTTCGAGGCGGATAATGTCCTTGTTCCCGGTCGTGGTGATGAAGATGTCGGCGGTCTTCACAACGTCTTCGAGGGTGACGACCTCATAGCCATCCATGCAGGCCTGCAGCGCGCAGATCGGATCGACTTCCGTGACCTTGACGCGAGCGCCGGCGCCCTGGAGCGAGGCGGCCGAGCCCTTGCCGACATCGCCATAGCCGCACACGACGGCGACCTTGCCGGCCATCATCGTGTCGGTTGCGCGGCGAATGCCGTCGACCAGGGATTCCTTACAGCCATACTTGTTGTCGAATTTCGACTTGGTGACGCTGTCATTCACGTTGATGGCGGGGAAGGGCAGGTGGCCCTTTTCCATCAGGCGATAGAGGCGGTTGACGCCCGTGGTGGTCTCTTCGGTAACTCCCTTGATGGCGTGGCGCTGCTTGACGAACCAGCCCGGGGACTGGGCGAGGCGCTTCTTGATCTGCTTGAAGAAGTAGATCTCCTCTTCCGACTCCGGCTTTTCGATCAGATGCGTCTCACCTTCTTCGACACGGGCGCCGATGAGGACGTACATGGTCGCATCGCCGCCATCGTCGAGGATCATGTTGGTGAAGCCGCCATCGGGCCACTGGAAGATCCTGTCGGTGTAGTCCCAGTACTCCTCGAGGCTCTCGCCCTTCACGGCGAAGACCGGCACGCCCGCTTTCGCGATGGCGGCGGCGGCGTGGTCCTGTGTCGAGAAGATGTTGCACGAGGCCCAGCGGACCTGGGCGCCGAGGTGTGTGAGCGTCTCGATCAGCACGCCGGTCTGGATCGTCATGTGGAGCGAGCCGGTGATGCGCGCGCCCTTGAGCGGCTTCTTTGCGCCATACTCGGCCCGGGTCGCCATAAGGCCCGGCATTTCGGTCTCGGCGATGATCAGTTCCTTGCGGCCGTAGTCGGCGAGGGAGAGGTCCGCCACCTTGAAATCATCGAACGCCATCGCCGCACTCCTGAGCTTGCTTCGGCGCGCCTGTAGCAGAGCCGCGCGGGGTCGGCAAACCATATAAGGATATCTTTATATGCTTGCGCGGCCGGCCTTCTGCCCTCACTTCGCCGGCTTCGGCGTCCGATGTCTGCGATTGATGGTTGCGCGGACTGTTGCGTTGGGGTCACAGTCCCGCGCCCGCAAGACGCCAAAAAGGCGCTGCGACAACCGGTGAGGTGTTCGGATGGCTGGCTTGCAGGTTCGCATCGGTATGGCGCTTGCGCTCATGGCGTTTTTTGCAGCGCCTGCGCTGGCGCAGGATGTCGACACGATCGACCGGATCACCGGGCAGGCCGCGCCCGGCGGCGCGCCGCCGCGGGCGCCGGATGGGGTGAAGGTTGTGGCGCCTGGCGCGCTGGTGTTTGCGCGCTTCGACGCCAATCTCGACGGCAGGGTGAGCCTCGCCGAGATCGGGGCCGGCGCTGCGCTGGCCTTCGCAGCGGCAGATGCCAATGGCGACGGGCTGATCACGGGCTTCGAACAGACCGATTGGGCGGCCCGGATGGGCAGCCAGACAGATCTTCTGGCCAATGCGATGACCTTTGACATCGATCTCGACCGATCCGTCTCGAAGGAGGAGTTCGCCGCCGGCCTCAAGCGGATCGCGGCCCAGATCCAGCCCACGGGCGAGCTTCTTGTGGCCGACTTGCTCCAGCCGCTCTCGCGGATGAACCAGCAGGCGCAGCAGGGGCCGTGGCCGGGCTGGGGCACAATCCGCGGTCGCGGTTCGCCGCCAGGCGGGGGTCAGTAGGGCTTACTCCCGCTCGTCGAAGCGGCGGCCAACGAGGTCGCAGATGGCGTCGAGGGCTTCGCGGGCCTGGGGGCCTTCGGCGTCGATCTCGATCACCTGGCCGACGCGGGCGCCGAGCATAAGCAGATCCATGATCGAGGCGGCGCTCGCGGACATCCCGTCATAGCGGACGGTGACTCTGGCGTCGAATTTCGCCGCTTCACGTGCAAAGGCCGCAGAGGCGCGGGCATGAAGTCCGCGCTGGTTCACCAGCTCTGCGCTGCGCGACCAGACATCGCTCATGAGGGCGTGCTCACTGGGTCTGGCTCATTCGGCTCGCTGCAGCAGGGCGGAGGCGACCGAGATGTATTTGCGGCCGGCTTCCTGCGCTGCGAGCGCGGCCTCGGCGAGTGGCAGGCGGTTGCGGACCTCGGCGAGCTTGATCAGCATCGGCAGGTTGACGCCGGCGATGACCTCGATCTTCGCCCCTCCCATCACCGAGATGGCAAGGTTGGAGGGCGTGCCGCCGAACATGTCGGTGAGAATGACAACGCCGGCGCCGGTGTCGCTCGCCTTGGCCGCGGCGATGATCTCGCGGCGACGCATGTCCATGTCATCGTCGGGGCCAATGCAGATGGCGCGCGCATTCTCGAGGGGCCCCACGACGTGCTCGGCGGCGGAGATGAACTCCTCGGCCAACCGGCCGTGTGTGACCACGACCAAACCGATCATTGGAAGCACTCCGCGTCATTGGCCCGAAAGCCCGCAAATATGGTGGTCCTGCAACGAAGGGAGTCAAGTGCTCGCAGGCTTGACCTTAATCAGGCCCGCAAACCCTTTCGATTGGCTGAATAGACCCCGGGTCGGCTGCTTTCCTTGGCGGCGGCGTCACGAGCGATCCGGCATCGGTTCAGTATCCTGCAGCGATATTCTCCGCGTCAGGTCGCGCAGTTTGGCGATCCGCTGCACGGTCGGTGGAGCCTGGTCGAGACTGACCACGAAACGCCAGATGTAGGAGAACACAGCGTACACATCGCCAGCCTGCACGGCTTCGCTCTGGCTCAGACGCATCAGGGCGGCGGCGACCAGCACTATGACGCAGACTTCCATAAGGCCGAACGCCCGCGCCTCGGCAGCGGAGAGGCGGACACGCCACTTGCCCAGCACCTGAAAGTGCCGCCGTGCAACTTCAAGGCGCGCCTCGCGCAACACGGCAATCTCCCGTTCCAGCCTGTCGTTGAGGCGGCGGCTTATGGCGAGGGATCTCATCGACAGCCGACGACTGATCGCGGCGAGCGGGGCAAACAGGAGCAGGCAGGCAAACCCGATGACAGGATCCATTCCAATGAGAACTGCCACCGCGACCAGGAGGCCAATGACGGCGCTCGCGATGCCTGGGAGGTCCCGTTCGAGAAAATCGATGAACTCGCGCGAAAGGGCGGCGCGCCCCGCGATGACGGATGAGTTTGTCCCCTGCGCGCGTGCGTGCTGGACGACCTCACAGGCAAGGCTTGTACATACGCGCACGAAGACGCGCGTGTCGTAGAGCCGGGCCGACACATCCAGACTCATCATCACGATGTGACAGGCCAGCAGCCAGCCGATTTGGCGATAATCGCCCTCAAGTACGCCGTTGATCGCGACAGCAGTTGCGAGCAGTAGAGCTGGCCCGCCAGGTTGGCTGCTGCCGTGAGCGCGTAACTGGTGAGAAGCTGGCCCTGATCGGCGCGCACAATTCTGATGATCATGTGAGTGTGCCGGAAAAGACGAGACAGATGCCTTCCGCGACGCCATTGGCCTCGCAGCGCGAGATGGTCATGTGTCGGGGTGTCTCAGCACGTCATGGCGCGAGCTATCCGCGGTCCTGATGGTCCGTCAATGGCGTTTCAGATGTCGAGGGGCGCCGGGGGGAGTTCCACCACGAAGCGGGCGCCGGCGATAGCGCCATCAATCATGCGGTTTTCGGCCCAGACGGAGCCCCGGTGCGTCTCGGCGATCTGACGCACGATTGAAAGGCCCAAACCTGAGTTGTTGCCGAACTTCGCGCCGACCGGGCGGTCCGTGTAGAAGCGCTGGAAGATCTTTTCCAGCTTGTCAGGCGGGATGCCGGGGCCCTGGTCCTCGACGAGGAGACGGACCATGGGTCCGCGCGCCGCGCTCACATTTGCGAGCGTGACCGTGACCTCGCCGCCAGGGGGGGAGAAGGAGCGGGCGTTCTCGACGAGATTGCGCACAACCTGTCCGAGCGGGCCCTCGCGGCCCATCACCTCGATTGGCGCGCCCGCAGGCGCGACGAGCTTCACCTTCGCATCGCCGTTTCGCGCGGTGTCGCTGTAGATCGAGACGATGTCCTCGAGCAGCTTGCGCAGGTCGACGCGCGAGAGCTTCTCGCGCACGATCTCGGCCTCGAGGCGCGACAGATTGGAGATGTCGGAGATCAGCCGGTCGAGCCGGACGACGTCGCGCGCGATGACATTGGCCATCTTTTCCTTGATCGCGGGATCGCTGACAGCCTGCGAGGTCTCGACCGCCGAGCGGATCGAGGTGAGGGGATTCTTGAGTTCGTGCGCCACGTCGGCGGCGAAGCGCTCATTCTCCTGAATGCGGTCGTAGAGCGAGACCGTCATCGCCTCCATGGCGCGGGAGAGGTCGCCGATTTCGTCCCGGCGGTCGTGCAGGCGGCCGAGGTTGAGCTTCTGCGAGACGCCCATGGTCACGCGGTCCGACGCGATGGCGAGCCGGCGCAGCGGACGGGCAATCCCGAGCGTGAGCAGCGTCGCGGTGATGATCGAGACGAGGATCGCGACGATGATGAGCGGGATGAGAGCGGCGCGCTCGGCGGCGATGATCTCGGAGACGTCGCTCGTCTCGATGGTGAGTGTGCCGACGACACGGAGCACTTTCTCGATCGGCATCGTGACGGAGAGGACGCGCTCGGCCTGGTCGTTGAAGCGTTCGGAGAACACGCCTTCGCCCTCGACCGCGCGCGCGACTTCCTCCTCAAGCGTCAGCACCTCGGCGATGGGCTGGCGGCCGGGCGAACTTACCGAATCGAAAGTGCGGTTGATGGCGCGCACGGTATCGAGCCAGGTCTGCTCCAGCCAGCTCGGCTCGCGCAGCGGCGGCAGGTCCGTTGTGTCGATCACGTCCTTGAGGAGGCGCGTGTCGGCGACGATCTCCTGCTGTGGGTCGTGTACGATGATGCGCGTCGCATTCGTGAGCGGCATCGCGGTGAGCTGGCGGATCACCTCATCAAGATCGAGCGCGACCGGCTGCTCCGTGGTGGCGTTGTCGGTCATGAAAGAGGAGATGAGCTGGCTCATCTCTTCAAGGCTGGCCTTGCGCGCGTTGACAAGGCTGGCGCGGACCTCGTTCAGCACCAGCGCGCCGGTGATCAGGATGACCAGGCCGGCGAGGTTGGAAGCGAGGATCAGTCTCGCGATTGGAGACCAGAGCAGGGAGCGCGGCTTGCGCGGTGTCGTCCTGCCGGCTTTCTCAGGCTTCCTTATAGCGATACCCCACGCCGTACAGCGTCTCGATGCCGTCGAAATTGTCGTCGAGATCGCGGAACTTCTTGCGCAGCCGCTTGATGTGGCTGTCGATGGTCCGGTCGTCGACATAGACCTGATCGTCGTAGGCCGCATCCATCAGCTGGTCGCGGCTCTTCACATAGCCGGGACGCTGGGCGAGGGCCTGCAGGATCAGGAACTCGGTGACTGTGAGGCGGACGACCTTGCTGTCCCACTGGCAGGCATGGCGGTTGGGATCGAGCGTCAGGCGTCCGCGCACGATCGGCTTCTTGTCGCCGTCCTCCGGCGTGACGGATGCGCCGCGCGAACGGCGAAGGATGGCCTTCACGCGCTCGGCCAGGAGGCGCGTCGAGCAGGGTTTGCGGATGAAATCGTCCGCGCCGATGTTGAAGCCCACGACCTCGTCGATCTCGTCATCCTTGGAGGTGAGGAAGATGGCGGGCAGGTTCGAGGTCTGGCGAAGTTTCCTCAGCAGCTCCATGCCGTCCATTTTCGGCATCTTCACGTCGAGGATGGCGATGTCCGGCGGGTTTTCCGACAGGCCTGCGAAGGCCGCAGCGCCATCGTGGTAGGCGCGGACCTGGTAACCTTCAGCCTCGAAGAAAACCTTGAGGGATTCGACAATGTTCTCGTCGTCGTCGACGAGGGCGATCGTAGCCATACCAGGGTCTCCTCGCGGGGCGTCCCGCCGCGCCGCTTTGGGCCATAATCGGGGTGAGCGGGCGCTAGGGCAAGTACCCTGAATCCGCAATGAAGTCAGTCGTTTTCGTACCTTTCGCTCAGCTGGCACGCGAATTGAAACACTCCTGCCAGGGGAAGTCGCGGGCATGCTGCGGAGAGTTCCATGCAGGTGGTAACCATAGGCGGTTTCAAAGGCGGAACGGGGAAGACGACCCTGGCCTGCCTCATGGGCGTCGCCGCCACCAAGGACGGCCTGCGCACGGCGTGCGTCGATCTCGACCGAAACACCCGCAACCTGTCCAGTTTCCTGACATTGCGCCGGGTCTCGCGCCTCGAATGCCCCGACCATGTCATGCTGATGGACACGGACGAGGAAGCCTGGAGCAATGCCCGTCCGAAACATGCCGGCCGCCTCGAGCCGCTGGTTCGCCTCGCGGCGATGGACGGCTATGACCTCATGATCATCGACACCTCCTCGGGCAATCTCGCGGATGTGTATGAAGCGCATCTCCTGGCCGACCTCATCCTCACGCCGCTGATCGAAAGCCCGGCCGATCTCCATGGCTTGTTTGCCAAGGCCGGAGCGCCGGCCGCGCCGCGCATCAACTATCGCGAGATGGTCGACACTGTCCGCTTCGACCGCCGGCGGGCCGGTTTGCCCGAGCAGCGCTGGCATGTGGTGACGAACCGTGTTTCCGCCCTGGGCAGTCGCATCTCCAATACGGTGAACAAGCGCCTCGCCGAGCTGGCGGAGGAGGCGGGGTTCCAGCCAACCGCCAGCCTGCGCGACCGGGTTGTGCACAGGGCGCTCGGCCTTGATGGCCGGACCGTGTTGGATGCGCCGGTCGAGGGTAAGCTCAGCATGAGCGACCTCTCGGGTCGGTCGGAGGTTCGCGCGCTCCTCTCGCTTCTCAAGAAGGCCCCGGAGCGCATTGCCCCGGCTGAGAAGATCGCGGCCTGAGGCCCAACTTTTTCAGACTCGGAAGTGTCGCATCGGTCGATTAGCTTGCCCCCGTTCACAGGCGGGAGCCCCGGCAATGATTCGCATGCTTACAGTTTCGGCGCTGGCGGCAGGTCTTGCCGCGTGCGCGACGATCGCCCGTCCCATCGATATCGCAGCGCCCGTGCAGGCTGGCGACAGCTACTATGCCAGGGCCGCCGCGGCCGTGCAGGCGCGCGCGGCGGAACGGGCGGCGAAGCCGGCGAAGAATGTGATCCTGTTCATCGGCGACGGCATGGGGATCACCACGATCACGGCGGCGCGCATCTATGCGGGGCAGCGCCAGGGCCTCGATGGCGAGAGTTACAGGCTGGCGATGGAGAAGCTGCCCTGGTCGGCCTTCTCCAAGACCTACACACATGATTCTCAGGTGGCCGACTCCGCCCCGACGGCGGTCGCGATGACCGCGGGGATCAAGTCCTACAACGGCTCCATCGGCGTGACGCAGGCGGCCAACCTGCGCGACTGCGCCAGCGCGAAGGCGACGGGCGTGACGACGCTGTGGGAGATGGCGGAAGCAGCCGGCCTTGCGACGGGGATCATCTCCACTGCGCGCATCACGCATGCAACGCCGGCGGCGACTTTCGCCGAGACGGTTGAACGCGACTGGGAAGCGGATGCCGATATTCCGGCGGCGGGCAAGGCTGCGGGCTGCACGGACATTGCGGCGCAGCTGGTCGCCTGGACCAAGGCAAATGGCGACGGCTTCGAGGTGATCCTCGGCGGCGGGCGCGGCAATTTCCTGCCGGCCGCGATGCAGGATCCCGAATACATCGTGCAGAAGGGCCGACGCCAGGATGGCCGCAACCTCGCTGAGGAATGGGTCGCCCAGGGCCCAGGCCGCAGCTTCATCACGGACAAGGCCGGATTTGATGCGGTGAGCTGGAGCGAGGGCCAGGTACTCGGCCTCTTCGAGCCAAGCCACATGCAGTACGATCTCGACCGCGGCAAAAGCGGCATGGGCGAGCCGTCGATCGCGGAGATGACACGGGCTGCGATAACGCGGCTGGGGCGCGATGAGGACGGGTTCGTGCTGATGGTCGAGGGCGGGCGCGTCGATCATGCGCTGCATGCCGGCGATGCGCAGCGCGCGCTGGGCGATGCTGCGGCGCTGGACGAGGCGGTGGCGGCAGCGATGGCGATGACCGATCCCGACGAGACGCTGATCATCGTCACGGCCGACCATTCGCACACGCTGACCATGGCGGGCTATCCGCAGCGGGGCAATCCGATCCTCGGCCTGGTGAAGGAAGGCGACAAGCTTGCGCTCGCGCGTGACGGCAAGCCGTACACAACGCTGGGCTTTGCCAACGGCCCGGGCTCGATCTGCAAGCCGGCGGCGGAGGGCAAGTGGCTGTGCGAGCGACCGGATCTTTCCAATGTCGACACAACGGCGCTTGGCTTCCTGCAAGAGTCGCTGATCCCGCTCGGCTCGGAGACGCATGGTGGCGAGGATGTCGCAGTCTTTGCCGGCGGACCCGGCGCGAACCTCTTTTCCGGTACGATTGAACAGAACGAGATCTTTCACGTGATGGCCCGGTCGCTGGGGCTGACGCTATAGGGCGCCGTTGCGCCTTCAATCCGCCGGGAAAGCCGGGTAAGCGGTGGCAAGCTCGAGGTTCTTTTGCAAGCCGTCCTTCCCCTTGTCCTTGCGTTCGCCGTGACGGGCGCTGCAGTCGCGCAGGGCGCGCCGCGCGTGACGATCGAGGATGATGTCGCGCCAGCGCATGCTGTGGCATGCGCCGCGCTGCGGCTGGCGCAAGCCGAGCGCAAGCGGGATGTTCTGGTCGAGGCCGCGCGCGACGCCTGGCTCCGGTCGGGCGTCGATGCGTCAAGGGCGAAGCTGGAAGCAGCAAAACTTGCGACGCGCGAGACGGCCGACCTTGCAGCCATCTCCAATGAGTGCGAGCCATTCGAGATCAGGTCTGCCTCGCCTGCGGGCGATTGAGGCGACCGGCGGAGGGCGACATGCGGATTTCGCGGATGCTTCTTGTGACGGCGATGCTTGCTGCCTGTCAGCCGGCGGCAGATCCCGTGTCGGCCGCGCCGGACGAGCCGACGGCGGAGGAGATGGGCCAGGATGAGCCCGGCGCGCCGTTCGCCCCTGCGCCGGTTGGGCCGCCTGTGGATTACGAAGCAATGTCGAAGACTGCAATGAGCTTCACACCGGGCGTGCTCAGGATCACGCCAACGCCGGCGAAGTCACCCAACCTGCCCGAAGGGGCGGTCTTCCAGTTCGGCAATGGCTACATTCTCGATACGACGTCGATGCCAGGCGGCGCGGTGCAGGGAACGCCGGTTTACGACTTCACCTCGCTGTTCCTTCTGCCCGACGGACAAGCGGTCAAGGCGGACGCGATCGCAATGTACGCCGTCGATGATGAGATCGTGCCCCCCGGGTCGGCCAATGGCGGTTTCTGCGACAAGACCAGCTTTCTGGCGACCTACACGAAGGTCGGCGCGGATGATGAGGACATCACGATCGCGGCGTTCAGGGGCGATCAGTGGCCGCCGCTCGCCGAGACGGCGTTGTGCGGAACGTTCACGTACGCGCGGGCCGTGACGCAGTAGGAATCAGGCGCGCTCCCTCACCTTGTTGCGGATGCTTTCAAGAAGCCAATCGAACTTCTTCATTGCCGCTGCATCGGGCTCGTACCCAAAGTGACGCCATCGCCGAAGCTCGAAGAACAGCACAGCGCGGAGTTCGCGAAGCGAAGCCGGCGTGCCTTCATTCGCGAGTCTTGCGCAGTCCTCGCCGAAGGCTGCGTATCCGTCGAAGGAATGGCCGAAGCGACTGATCTGCCCCCATGGTGATCTGATGGTTGGAATAAGGTCCGCCCCCAGGTCCTGGTCGACAATCAGGCGCACCGGGGCTCACTCCACGGCCGCATAGATCAGCGCGCGGAGCTTGGCCTGTGTGTCGAGGCCGCCGGCGGGGATGAGCTGCGTCATGAAGGAGACGGTGAGGCCTTCGGCAGGGTCGATCCAGTAGGTCGAATGGTAGGCGCCGCCCCAGCCATAATCGCCCTTCGAGCCCAGATTGCCCATGGCGCCGGGGTCTTCCGTGATGCGGAAGCCGAGGCCGAAACCCTGGCCGGGCTGGAAGGTCGCGGTCACCAGCGCATCCTGGCTCATCTGTTCGACGCTCTTGCGCGAGAGGTAGCGCCGGCCTTCGAACGTGCCGCCCTGGCGGAGCATTTCGAGGAAGCGCGAATAGTCGCGTGCGGTCGAGAGCAGGCCGGCGCCGCCCGCGAAGGCCTTGCACGGGCCGTTGAGGTAGTGACCCTGGCCGATATGGCCCGAGCCCTGCCAGCTGCCCGGATCGGGCGCGCGTTCGGACTTGCCGTCCTTGGCCGAGTAGACGACGGCGAGGCGGCTCGCCTTGTCGGGAGGCAGGCAGAAGCTGGTGTCGGTCATGCCCAGCGGGCCAGTGATGCGCTCCCGGAAGAACACATCGAGCGACTGGCCGGAGACCTTCTCGACGACAACGCCGAGAATGTCGGTGTTGTAGCCATAGACCCAGGCCTCGCCGGGCTGAGCCGCCATGGGGAGTTTCGGCATTTTCGCGACGATGTCGGCGACGGGCACGGTCTTGTCGGCGAAGTACCAGCCGAAGACGCCGGCGTCGCGCCAGGCCTGTTCGCCGGGGCCCGAGCCATAGGAAATGCCGGCCGAATGGCTCATGAGATCGCGCAGGGTGATGGCCCGCTTTGCGGGCGCCACCTCGTAGCCGCCCTTGTCCTTCGCGACTGCGACGGTGGTCTTCGACCATTCGGGCAGGAATTTCGACAGCGGGTCTTCCAGCAGGAGCTTGCCTTCCTCCATCAGCATCATGATCGCGACGCTGGTGAGCGCCTTGGTCTGCGAGGCGATGCGGAAGATGTCGTCTTCCTCCATGCGGTCGCCCGCCTCGCGGTCGCGCCAGCCATAGGCCTCGGAGAAGACTTCGCGGCCATCCTGGTGGATCATCACCACTGCGCCGGCAAGCTTCTGCTCCTCGACATAACGCTTCATCGTGGCGTCGAGGACCTGCAGGCGTGACTGGGAGATACCGTGGGGCGCATCGTTCGCGATCGGCGCATGAGCGATGGGTGCGAGCATGGCCGGGCGCTCGGTGTCGGTGACGGAGACCACGCAGCCGGACAAGGCGAGCGTGCAGAGACCGGCCAGAAGCGTTGAACGCAATGTCATCGAAACCCTCCCACGTGTTGTGCAGGACGATGGCAGGCGCAGCGTGCACGTTCAAGCGTGACCTGTGGGCAGCGGCCACAGTTGATCCGGCGCCGGCTCTGGACGATGTAACCGCATGGGCGAGCGGTACGACTACATCATTGTGGGGGCGGGCAGTGCGGGGTGCCTGCTGGCGAACCGGCTGTCGGCTGACCCGCGAAAGCGCGTGCTGCTGCTGGAAGCGGGTGGGAAGGACGACTGGATCTGGTTTCATATTCCGGTCGGCTATCTCTTCGCGATCGGCAATCCGCGGGCGGACTGGATGTTCGAGACGGAGGCCGTGCCGGGGCTCAACGGGCGCAAGCTCGCCTATCCGCGTGGAAAGGTGATCGGTGGATCCTCGGCCATCAATGCGATGATCTACATGCGCGGCCAGGCGGCGGATTATGACGGCTGGCGCCAACTTGGCCTGGCGGGGTGGGGCTGGGACGATGTGCGAGCCTACTTCCTGCGCCACGAGGATCATGTCGATGGCGGCGATCATCACGGGCAGGGCGGAGAATGGAGGGTCGAGCATCCGCGCATGCGCTGGAAGGTGCTGGATGCGTTCGCCGATGCGGCTCAGGCGGCGGGCATTCCGAAGGTCCGCGATTTCAATACCGGCGACAATGCCGGCGTTGGCTATTTCCAGGTGAACCAGAAAGCAGGGCGGCGCTGGTCAAGCGCACGCGGGTTTCTGAAGCCGGCGCTGGGGCGCGCCAATCTCAAGCTCGAGACCGGCGCGTTGGTGGAGCGTATCATCATCCGCGAAGGCGAAGCGAAGGGCGTTGTCTGGTCGCGCGAGGGACAGCGGTTCGAAGTGTTGGCCGACGGCTGCGTGATCCTGGCGGCTGGCGCGGTGCAGACGCCGAAACTGCTGGAACTGTCGGGTGTTGGCGATGGAGAGCGGTTGAAGTCGCTGGGCGTCGACATTGCGAGGCACAGCCCGGGTGTCGGCGAGAACTTGCAGGACCATCTCCAGCTGCGGCCGATCTACAGGGTGAGCGGTGTGCCGACGCTGAACGAGCAGTATGCCAACTGGCTGCGACGTCCGGTGATGGCTGCGGACTACGTCTTGCGTCGGCGCGGCCCCATGACGATGGCGCCCTCCCAGATGGGCGCGTTTGCGAAATCGAACGAACGTCACGCGACGCCAAACCTGCAGTTCCACGTCCAGCCCCTGGCGCTGCCGAAATTCGGCGAACCGATGTATGCCTTTCCGGCGATCACGATCAGCGTCTGCAACCTTCGGCCGGAAAGCCGGGGGTCGATCCATGCCGGCTCGCCCGACCCCGCCGCGAAACCGGCGATACAGCCCAACTATCTGGCCGTGGATGCGGATCGCGTGACGGCGGTGGAAGCGCTGAAGCTGGTGCGACGGATCGTGGGCCAGGCGCCGCTGCAGCGTTTTTCGCCAGTGGAGTTTGCCCCGGGCGTCGGAGTTCAATCGGATGAGCAGCTTGCGCGGGCGGCGGGCGAGATCGGCACGACGATTTTCCATCCGGTCGGCACGGCGCGGATGGGCGCTGAGGGCGATCCTGGTGCGGTGGTCGATGAACGGCTGCGCGTGCGTGGTGTTGGACGGCTCCGGGTGATTGATGCGTCAGTGATGCCGCGGATCACCTCAGGCAACACCAACTCGCCGACGCTGATGATCGCTGAGAAGGGCGCGGAGATGCTGCTGCAGGATGCGCGGGGGTGAGCCGAATCCGGGGCTGCCTCTCAACCTTCCGCCTGTGCAGGTTCAACAAGGGAGATCCCGTGCGAGCAAGGATCAGGTCGGGGGCGCCGTGAAGCAAGCCGCCCGCAAGGTTCAGAAGGCGGCCGGCGACATGGAGGATAAGGCCAGGGATCGCGACGCGGACCACTGCGGCTGACAGGCTTCACCGGCCAAAGCGAACGACCCGGAGCCTGCCTCCTGGCCGTTTCCTTTTGATCTTGCCCCGGTTCCGGTCTAGCAGGCGCCGTCAAGGCGGGGCGGGAATGGATACGGTGAAGACAGACAGGCCGCGGTCAGCCGTTCGCCTCAGCGGCGGTGCGCTGAGCTGGGCGGCGCTGTTGCTGCTGGTCGTGATCTGGGGTTCGACCTTTGCCGGAATTCGCATCGGTGTGGAGACGATCACGCCGGCCTGGCTGGTGGCGGGACGACTTCTGAGCGGGGCGGCGTTTCTCGGACTGTGGATCCTGGGCGCAGGCCTCATGAAGCCGGCGCCGCGCGGGGGTGCGGCCGAACAGGTGACGGCGAAGGCCATGGGCTGGTTTGCGCTCATCGGGATTGCAGCGACGGCAGCGCCTTTCGTTCTCTACGCGCACGCAGCCGAGAGTATCGGGTCTGCAGTCATGGCGATCGGCAATGGCGGCACGCCATTCGCGACTGTCTTGCTTGCGCACGTTTTCGTGGGCGATCGCATGAATGCGCGGCGGATGGCCGGCGTGCTGATGGGTTTCCTGGGCCTTGTCGTTCTGGTGCTGCCGGAGTTCGGCAAGGGAGGGGCGAGCGCCAGCCTGATCGGCATTCTGCTGGCGGTGGTGGGGGCGTGGCTCTATGCGGTGGGCAATGTGGCCACGCGACTGGCGCCGCGCGTTTCGCCGATCGTGTCCAGCTTCTGGATCGTCGCAATCGCGGCTGTCGCCTCGCTTGCCTACGCCATCCTGGCCGAACCGTTTCCGCAGGCGGCAAGCTCCAGCTCGATTGTCGCGATGGTGGTGCTGGGGCTGCTGCCGACGGCCTTCGCGATGTTCGTCTATGTCTGGCTGATCCAGCGAGCCGGGCCTGTGTTCGTCTCCTTCACCACCTACCTGTCGCCGCTGTGGGCGACGGGGCTGGGCGTGCTGTTCCTGGGCGAGCCGCTCTACTGGTCGATGGTCGGGGCGCTGGCGCTGATCCTCGCCGGCGTGGCGGTCGCGAACCGCAGGCCGGCTAATGCAACGCGATAATTGACGGCCAATGAGTTCCGGCGCATACGCATCGCCGGGCCAGTCGCCCCCAACGGCGACCAGCCCATCTGTAAGGATGGGAGACAAACAGATGACGACCCCCGCGAAGCCCGCGGTGCGCCCAGATCGCGCACACTTTTCTTCCGGACCTTGCGCCAAAAGGCCAGGCTGGAGCCCCGATAATCTCAAGCTGGACTCGCTGGGCCGGTCGCACAGGTCGAAGCTCGGCAAGTCGCGCCTGAAGCTGGCGATCGACAAGACCCGCGCCATTCTCAAGATCCCCGCCGACTATCGCATCGGCATCATGCCGGGCTCGGACACGGGCGCCATCGAGGCGGCCTTCTGGTCGATGCTCGGCGCGCGGCCGGTGGATGTGTTCGCGTTCGAAAGCTTTGGCGAAGACTGGGTGACGGACATCACCAAGCAGCTGAAGGTCGACGCCACGACGCACAAGGCCGGCTACGGCCAGCTGCCGGACATGTCCAAGGCGCGCAAGGACGCAGACATCGTCTTCACGTGGAACGGCACGACGTCGGGCGTGAAAGTGCCGAACGGCGACTGGATCGCGGATGATCGCGAAGGTCTCACCTTCTGCGATGCGACCTCCGCCGTGTTCGCGATGCCGATCCCGTGGGCCAAGATCGATGTGCTGACCTATTCCTGGCAGAAGGTGCTGGGCGGGGAGGGCGCGCACGGCGTTCTCGTTCTCAGCCCGCGTGCGATCGAGCGGCTCAAGACCTACACGCCGAAATGGCCGATGCCGAAGCTCTTCCGCATGGCCAAGGGCGGGGAAGTGACCGAAGGGATTTTCGAGGGCGAGACGATCAACACGCCCTCCATGCTGGCGACCGAGGACTATCTCGACGCGCTGGCGTGGGTCGAGGGTCTTGGCGGGGTCGAGGCGCTGTTCAAGCGCTCGGACGCCAACCTTGCCGTGCTTGAGGCGTGGGTGGCGCGGACGCCGTGGGTGGAGTTCCTCGCGGCTGACAAGGCGATCCGGTCCAATACGTCGGTGACGTTGTCAATTGTCGATCCTCGTGTCGCGAAGCTCGACGAGAAGGCGCAGCAGGAGTTCGTGAAGAAGTTCACGGGTCTGCTTGAGAAGGAAAACGCGGCCTACGACATCGGCGGCTACAAGGCAGCGCCCCCGGGCCTGCGCATCTGGTGTGGCGCGACCGTGGAAGCGGCTGACCTCGAAAAGCTGACGCCGTGGCTCGACTGGGCATTTGAAACGACAGTGGCGGAACTCAACTAGCTGTCATCCCGGCCGCGTCGAAGCCCATTCTTGGCTGAACAAGACTGGGCCGGGACCCACCAGCCAGTGTCGTGCTGGCGCCATGGGTCCCGGATAGTCCTTCGGGCTTCCGGGACGGCAATTGCGGAGGGCGCGATGCCCGTAGAATCCTCTCACACGATCCGCGACTGGGGCGATGCGACTTTCGGCGCCGTGCGCGATCTCACGGCGCTTGTCGCTCGGGCGCGCGGTGAGATGGACGAACTGGAGCAGGCGCTGCAGGCCGGCGACCATTCCGAGGCGGGCCGGGAGGCAGCGGATGTCGCCATCCTTCTGCATCGTCTCGTCGCGCTGCTCGGCATGGAGCTTTCCGAACAGGTCGACGCCAAGATGCGGGTCAATCGCGCGCGCGCATGGAAAACGGCCGGAGACGGGACGGGCGGTCATGTCTGACCTTACGCTTCGTCTCGCCGCGCCTGCCGATATCCCGACCTTGCTGCGCTGGGATCGCGACCCCGCTGTCATCGCGGCCGGCAGTGACGATCCGGACGCCGCCATCGCCTGGGGCGAGGACAATGACTGGGCCGGGAACATCGATCTCTATCAACCCGGTGTCTGGGAGTACTGGATCGCAGAACTTCACGGGCGCCCCATTGGCTGCATGCAGATGTGCGATCCACATCTGGAGCCGACTCACTACTGGGGCGAGATCGAGCCCAACCTGCGCGCGCTCGATATCTGGATTGGCGAGGCGGAAGCGCGCGGCAAGGGCTATGGCGCGACGATGATGCGCCTCGCCTTCGCGCGCTGCTTTTCAGATCCGCTGGTGACGGCGATCGTCATCGATCCGCTCGCGTCCAACACGCGGGCGCTCAAATTCTACCAGCGTCTCGGTTTTGTCCCGACGCATCGGCAGGTCTTCCATGAGGAGGACGACTGCCTCGTTCACAGGCTCACGCGCGCTGACTGGCTCGCACGGAATCAAGGAGAATAGTCCATGGTGAAAGTTCTTATTGCCGATGACCTCGCCCCCGGCGCGGCTGACATCTTCCGCAATCGGGGGATCGAGGTGGACATGAAGGTCGGCCTCAAGAAGGACGAGCTGATCAGGATCATCGGCGAGTATGACGGACTTGCCGTGCGCTCGGCGTGCAAGCCGGACAAGGATGTGATCGCGGCCGGAACGAAGCTGAAGGTGATCGGCCGCGCCGGCATCGGCGTCGACAATGTGGACGTGAAGGCCGCCACGGCCAAGGGCGTCATCGTGATGAACACCCCCTTCGGCAATGCGATCACGACGGCGGAGCATGCGATTGCGATGATGTTCGCGGCGGCGCGGCAGATCCCGTCGGCGAGCCAGCGTACGATCGCGGGCGAGTGGCCGAAGAAGGATTACATCGGCATCGAGCTCTATGCGAAGACCTTAGGTCTCATTGGCGCAGGCAATATCGGCTCGATCGTTGCGGACCGCGCGCTGGGCCTGAAGATGAAGGTGGTGGCGTACGATCCATTCCTGACCGCCGATCGCGCGACGGCGCTCGGTGTCGAGAAGGTCGAGCTGGACGAGCTTCTGTCGCGGGCTGACGTGATCACGCTGCATACGCCGCTCACCGAGCAGACGAAGAACATCCTGTCGGCCGAGAACCTCGCCAGGACGAAGAAGGGCGTGATCCTGGTCAACTGTGCGCGTGGCGGTCTGGCCGATGAGGCGGCGGTGCGTGCGGGGCTGGAGTCGGGGCATATCGGCGCTGCGGCATTCGACGTTTTCCTCGAAGAGCCGGCGAAGACCAACGTGCTGTTCGGCGCGCCAAACTTCGTGGCGACCCCGCACCTTGGGGCATCCACCGTCGAGGCGCAGGACAATGTCGCCTTCCAGGTCGCCGAGCAGATGGCGGATTACCTGCTGACGGGCGCAGTGACGAATGCACTCAACACACCGTCGGTTACGGCCGAAGAGGCGCCGAAGCTGAAGCCGTTCGTGGCGCTGGCCGAGAAGCTTGGCCAGTTCGCGGGACAGGTGGCGGATGGCGGCCTGTCGGAGGTCGAGATCGAGTATGAGGGCCATGTCGCCCAGCTCAACCGCAAGCCGCTGACGTCAGCGGCGCTTGCGGGCATGCTGCGGCCCTTCCTGGCCGAGGTGAACATGGTCTCGGCGCCGGCCATCCTGCAGGAGCGCGGCGGCTCACTGAAGGAATCGATCAACGAGGCGAGCCCGATCTACGACTCGCTGATCCGCATCAAGGTGAAGGTCGAGGGCAAATGGCGCTCGGTCGCCGGCGCCATCGTCGGCGGCAAGCCCCGCATCGTGGAGGTGAAGGGCATGGCGCTCGAGGCGGATTTCCAGCCCTACATGCTGTTCGTCAACAATTCCGACAAGCCGGGATTTATCGGGGCGATGGCGGGGCTTCTAGGAGAGGCGAAGGTCAACATTGCGACCTTCAACCTCGGCCGCGAAAGCGCCGGCGGCGATGCGATCGCCATCGTCGGCGTCGACGAGGACGTGCCGGCAGCGACGCTGGAAGCGATCAAGACACTGCCGCAGGTGCGGTATGTGAAGGTGCTGAAATTCTAACGACTGGACATGGAGCGGAGGCTGGCTACCCTCCGCTCCATGAACCGCCGCGCCTTTATCGCAGCGCTTGCTGCATCGTCAGCGCCTGCCCTTGCGCAGACAGGCGCGGGCCCTGCTGCACCGCTGATCTACTATGCGGGGCAGGCGGGGCGGTTGACCGCTGACAGGTCCAGCCAGGGCGGGAATCCGTTTGCAAGCGCTCTGTGCGAGGTGATCCCCCAGAAGCCGCTCACGCTCGAGCGGTTCACCCGGAGCATGGCGGAGGCCAACCAGATCCATTCGCGCGGCTGGCAGATGATGGACTATCCGCGCGTGCTGCCCGATCCCAAGCTCAGGTTGGACAAGGGCGAGACCCGGCTTGCGCTCGTGCTGGTCAATGCGGACTATTCGAAGTCCAACGCCTATTCCCTGCCGGGCGCCGCGCATGACGCGAAGCGGGTGCCCGCGGCGCTCAACGCGGCAGGATACCAGACCATGCTGGTGCTCGATGCGACAGCCGAAGAGGCGCGGGCGGCGATGGCGGAATTTGCGACGGCCTCCGAGGCGGCGGACAATGCGATCATCTATATCGGCGGCCACGGCGCGCAGCATCGGCGCACGGTTTACTGGATGATGGGCGATTTTCCGGACCAGGATGCGAAATGGCTGGCAAGCCATGCTATCCCGGTGAACGAAATCGCGAAGGCCGGACGCGCGCGGGCGCTCAACCTCGTGCTCTATGCCAGCTGCAGGGATGATCCTTTCTGATGGTTTGGTCTTTCGCATGACGCCGGACGAAGCGCAGACCTTCGCGCGCGAGTGGGTGAAGGCGTGGAACGACCATGACCTCGAAGCCATCCTGGCCCACTATGCTGACGACGTGGTCTTCCACTCACCGCGCATCCGGATGGTCACGGGGCGTGACACGGACGCCGTGCACGGCAAGGCTGCGTTGCGCGATTACTGGGCTAGGGCGCTTGGGCAGGCGCGCGACCTCTATTTTGAGGTGGACCAGGTGTTCGCCGGTTCCGACGCGCTGACCATCCTCTACACCAACCATCGCCAGCAGCAGGTCACGGAGACCTTCGTGCTGGGGCCTGACGGCAGGGTCTCAAGGTCGGTCTCCGCCTATGCGTGACCGACCGCCGTCGTCGTTTCGGCGGGTGCGTTGGCGCGCATCTTCGAGGCGTAGATCGCTGATTCCATCGCGATAACGAGGCATTTCTCCGGCGGCATGATGCGCGATCCGGCGAGCACCATGTTGGCGGCGGCCTGGGCGGTGATGGCGACCCATGACTTGCGGTTGGCGAGGCCGGCCTGAGCTGTGATGGTCGGGCTGATTTCGCCGGCAAGCGCGGCGAAGGCGACCGGACCAACCAGTTTCAGGAGATCGCGTACCGAGGCGACAGGCTGGAGTTTGTCCTCGACCGAGGGGCGGCCTTCCTTCGGGGTGTTGAACGAGTCGCTGACATGGCGGAACATCGCCGGCACGTTCGGCATCGCACGCTTGCTCATGCCTTTCGACAGGGCGGCCGAGACCATCATGTTCCAAACGCGCGAGCGAGCAAGAACCGGGTCATTGACGCTGTAGAGCATCCGGTTCAGCGCATCGCCATAAAGGAAGATGCGCCCGTCCGACTCGAGCGTGACTTCGATGAGCTTCTTCTCGGCAGTCGCCTTCTCCATCATCTTGACGTCCGCGAGCATCGAGACCTGGGCGGCGACGCCTGCGACGGCGCCTGCGGCTGCCAGCAGGGTCGGCGCGTGCAGCTTGCCTTCGAGCGCGACGCGCGGCGGCAGGTTGCGGAGAAGGTTACCGAAAGCGTAATTGCACGCCATCTCGTCGGGCTGTCCGGCCCAGGGGAAAGGGTTGCCTGTGTTGACGTTGGTCGCCAGCTGCGCCGCCCCGTTTGTCCCGTTCATGTGCAGTCTCCCGGAAAGGTTTGGGCTTTCCAAGCAACTATCGGACCGCGCGAAGTTTAACCATCTGCCGGCTGCATAAATCCCGTTGACCCTCACGCAGCGTGAGGGTGCATGAGGGCGCGATGAGGGACCTGACCGTCAAGCAAGTCGCGGCGCTTTCGGGCGTAACCGTGCGCACGTTGCACCATTATGACGAGATCGGTTTGCTCGCGCCGGCCCATATCGGCGCCAACGGCTATCGTTACTATGGCCGGAAGGAGCTCCTGCGACTGCAGCGCATCCTGTTCCACCGCGAGCTTGGCGCGCCGCTCGGCGAGATCGCGGCGCTGCTCGCGCTTGAGGAGGGCGACCCGGTTGACGCGCTTATGCGCCATCGTGAGCGACTGGAGGCGGCGCGCGAGCGCTACAGCGTCCTCATCGACACCATCGACCGGACGCTCGCCAATCTGAAAGGGGAAGCACGGATGCCGGATGCAGATCTCTATGCCGGGTTCTCGGCGGAAAAGCAGGCGGATCATGAAGCCTCGCTAATCGCGCACTATGGCGATCCGATGAAAGATGACATCGCGCGTTCGCGTCGGGCGATGGCGACACTGGGCGAGGCCGGGCAGGCGGCCATGATGGACCGGCTGAAGGAGATCGAGGCGGCGCTGGCCGAGGGCATGCGATGCGGCGCTAATCCGGCGGCCGATCCGGTCGGCCGGTTGATCGAGCGACATCGCGCCTGGGTGGCGGCGGCGTGGGACAGGCCATGTCCGCCGCAGGCTTATGCGGGCCTTGCCGATCTCTACCTTTCGCATCCCGACTTCATCGCGCGCTATGAGGCGATCGCGCCCGGCTTCGCCGTGTGGCTCGCGGACGCGATGAAGGCTCACGCGCACAGGCAGGCCTGAGGCGAGCGCGCTAGCGGCTGGCGCGCCGCGTGGGACTGCCGGACCGGCGGGCGGATTTGGTCTTCTTCGCCGGGGTCTTCTTGCGCGCGGGGATGATCGGTCTTGCTTTCAGGGCCGAGGGAACAGGCCAGCGACCGGTTTCTTCTTCCCAGTGCGCGCGGCAGAGCGAGGCATACATCGATTTCTCGATGCCGACCTGATCGCCCGTGGTGAGTGCGCGCCCGTCAGACGTCTGGCGCACAACCATGGTCGCCTTTCGACCGCAATGACAGATGGTGCGGATCTCACGCAGGCTGTCGGCGATGGCCAGAAGTTCGGCAGAGCCACTGAAGAGTTCGCCCCGGAAATCCGTGCGCAGGCCATAGCACAGCACCGGAATGCCGAGGCGGTCGGCGACGCGCGCGAGTTGCCAGACCTGCTCCCTGGTCAGGAACTGCGCCTCGTCGATGAAGATGCAGTCGACCTTTTTCCGGCGGTGTTCGCGGTTGATCCAAGCGTAGAGGTCATCAGCCTCGCCATAAAGGAGGGCTGCGGCGTCGATGCCGATGCGCGAGGTGATGCGCCCTGCGTCCGCGTCGGCATAGAGCGCGGAGGTAAACAGCAGCGAGCGCATGCCGCGCTCCTGGTAGTTGTAGGCGGCCTGCAGCAGAACGGTCGACTTGCCGGCGTTCATCGCGGCATATGAAAAATAGAGCTTCGACATGGCCGCCTCCCGGCGTCCGGCAGGTTATTGCGGCAGGCCGGCGGCGACGAACTTGGAGAGGTCGTCAAGCTGCTCGGCGGAAAGCGCTGCCGCCATCGGGGGCATCTTTTCGCCCGGCGCAACCATGCCCTTCACGATCTTTTCCTTGACCGCTTCGTAGTCGAGGCCAGCGGTGAGAGCGATTCCCATCTGCGTTCCCTGGCCGGTAGGTCCATGGCACATCGCGCACGAGCCGGCGCCGGCATAGATGGCGCGGCCGCTGGCGAGTTCCTCGGGCGTCGCCTCTGAGCCGGCTGCGGGTGCAGCCAGAGGCGCGGGCGCTGCGGCCTCGGCCGGAGCGGTCGACAGGGAATCGGTGGTGTTCTCGGCTGCCGGACCGCTTGGGCCTGCCGGCGCCTCGGCGATCGGGGCTGGCGGCGGCGCAGCAGGGGCCGGTTCTTCCGCCGCCGGCGTGCACGCCCCCAGGAAGGCAAGCGTGGAAATGGTCAAGACAGAAGCGATACGAAGATTCACGCGAAGTCCCCTGCTGGTACGCCGGTCCTGGTTCCTGGGCCGCCCTTCAGCCATGTCTCGGCGGGTAGGCCGGCCCTGTCTGTCCCGCCTGCGGGCGGATCGCAAGACCCTGGGGGGCGCTTCAGCTCTGCATTGCGGCGTGGCGCTCGCCGGATGGGCCGGGGAACAGGTGGACGCCCTGGCGACTCGCGCGGCGGACGAGATCGGCAAGCGTCACCTGGCTGAAGGCGCCCTTCCAGGCCTTGCCGTGGAAGGCGCCGACGGGAGTTGCGGCGCGAAGGTCGGCCAGTGGCGTGACGTCTTCGACGACAAGGAGGCGCGGGCCGGGCTCATGGCAGGCGAGCACGAGCGACATCAGCGCCATCGGATCGAAGGCGGCGACCAGGATCGCCTCGCCGCGCCATTCGTGCAGCAGATCGGCGAGCCCGTGGCTGTCAGCAAGAGAGCGCGTATCGTGGAAGAAGACGGGCTCGGACATCAGTGGGTTGAGACCCGTTGCGGCGCCTGTATTGCGCGTGCGGATCAAGGGCTGACTGGCGCGGCGGCGCGTATGGACGATGGTCCAGCCGAGACGCCGGCCGAGCGTCAGAAGCTGGCGGGCGGCGTGCGTCGCCTGCGGGTCGGGCGTGCGGTCGGGTACGGCGTCCGGCTGTAAGTCGACGCAGACAAGGCGGCAGGGCAGAGCATCCATGGCGGGACCCTGGAACTGGAAGGCTGCGGAGGTGAAGTCGGTCAGGCGACAGCGGGCCGGGCGGCCGAGCGATCCAGGACGTTTGCTTCGTCCCATTCACCTTCTGGCCGCATCACCACATAGGGATCGCTATCCATCGTGACCGCGTCGTTGCGTGCGGCGAGCTCACGATAGCACTCGACATAGTCGTAGTCGGAGAACCGGAAGCCCTCCCGGCCGTCGCGGGGATAGAAGCCGAGCTGCTTCCAGAACGGCACGAGGCGCTTCTGGATGTAGCCCAGCACGTGCCGGTAGCCCTTGCGACTGATGATGCCGACGGCGGTCTCGATCATGAGCTTCACCAGCGCGCCGCCGCGCACGTGCTTCATCACGCACACGCGCTCGATCTTGGCGAAGGCCGCGAACCAGCGGATGCGCAGCGTCGCCACCGGCTCGTTGCGCAGGTAAGCGATAAGGTGCATGGCCGAGAGGTCGTTGTTGTCGAACTCCTCGTCATAGGGGCAGTCCTGCTCGGCGAGGAAGACGGACGCGCGGATCGCGACGACTTTCATGAAGTCGCTGAGATCGCGCACCATCTCGACGCGCAGATCGTCACCACCATGGTTTGCCTGGACCGACATCATGCCGCCATCTCCATGACCGAGGCGCAGCGCCAGAAAAGGTGGGGCGTGGTGTCGAACGGGTAGAAGCCGAGATGTCGCATGATGCGTGCGCCGGCGTCGGTCGAGTCCCGGCCGAAGAAGGGCAGGTCGGGGAAGTAGCGGTCGATCAGCGTGCGCAGGCCAAGCACGAGCGCGCCGCGGCTTACTTGATCCTTGCCAGCATAGCACCAGCAGTAGAAGCCTGCGAGCGGCTCGCCCATGCGGGCGACCCACTTCTGGTCGATGTGAGCAGCGTTGAACGTATTGTCGACGAGCGCCGCCACGCCTGCGCTCGTGAGTGCAAGCGGGGCCAGGAAGCCGGTGATCTCGCCGCGCCGCCGTATCACCCAGATCGAGGCGTTGGTGAGTCCGTCGACGCGCTTGATCTCCTCCAGCGAGGCAAGGCCTGGCCCCAGTTCCGCGGTGGCAAGGTCGTGAACGTCCGCGAAATCCTGCTCGGTCCTTGCGTGCTCAAGCCGCACCGACGCCATCATCGCTTCGGATGCGCCCGGCACATACTGTGTATGCAAACGCTCACCACCGAGCGACCGCAGAAGCGCTGTTGCGCTATCCCCCATGACCGTCACCCTGATCACCCCGACTTGGCGTCGTTAATTACTTGCTAACCATTCAACACAAACTGGTGGGTTACGCCATTGCGATTCAGGCAGAGCGGGTATGACGGGCAAGGACCTCAACGAACGTCCGAGCCGTGAGCTGGTCGATTGGTCCGACCTCCGCACGTTCTATGCAGTTGCAACAGCGGGCTCGATGAATGCCGCCGCTGAGCTCATGGGCGTGACGCAGTCGGCGATCTCCAAGCGGCTCGGACAGCTGGAACAGCGCCTCGGCGCGAGGCTTCTGGAAAGATCTCCGACAGGCATTCAGCTGACAGAGGCAGGAGCAGAAGCGCTCGATCATGTCACCACCATGATGCGAGCAAGTCAGTCTCTGGAAAACACGCTGCGAGGTCTTGAGACGAAGACACAGGGCGAAGTGAAGATCTGGGCCAATGACGGCGTTCTCGCCTTCTGTATTGCTCCGAATGTTTCGTCATTCCTTTCAGAAAATCCGGGTCTTCGCCTTGCGATGATCTCGGACCGCTACCTTCCCAAGCAGGGGCAGGGCTATGCCGACGTGGTGATCGGCTTCGACCAGCCCGTGCAGGGCGATGTGGTGTCGTTTCCGATCGCCACGCTGCACTACTGCGCCTTCGCCTCGCGGGACTACCTCGCGACTTATGGTGCGCCCACCGGACCGCTCGATATCGGCGCGCACCGTGTCTTGAATCACACGCTTTACAGCGAGAATCCGGGCTGGAAGGACAAGACGGCGCAGATCGCGGCGCTCGTGGAGCCCGCATTGCTGACCGATTGCAGTGCATCCCTGTTGCAGGCGACAGCCTCTGGCGCGGGAATAGCGGTTATGCCGAGCTATGCCGCCCGGCTCGATGCCCGGCTGATCGCCTTGCCGATACCGCCGCTGGCTTCGGTGAAGGTCTGGCTCGGCTTCCATGAGAGCGCGCGGCGGGCGCCGCGGGTGCGGAGCGTGGTGAGCTGGATGCGGCTGCTGTTCGACCGTCGCAAGAATCCCTGGTTCAGGGAGGACTATGTCCCGCCGAGCCTGTTCGACAACGCGCCAGCCATCGCCTGGCCCGACGAGCGGGCGGCCTGACGCCGCGCCTGCGCACCCCCCAGGCAGACGCCGTCAAAAAAAGGTCCAGATTGCACCGGCACGATGCAGTTTATGGGGTCGCTGCCGACTAACGCGGCTGTGACGGGCGAGGTCGCCGCGCCCCGCTTGAAAACCCGCCGGAAGGCCCAAATTAACGGGAGCCGGCTCGCTTTTCGGGCCCAGAAAGACATGGTCCTGGCGTTACCGGGACGAGACGGAGATGCAGATGAATCGTGGTGTCGTTGTCGGCGCATTTGGCGGACTGGTTGCGGGCGTCAGCCTTGGCGCGCTTGCGCTCGCTTCGCCGGCATTCTCACACAACAGTGCATCGGTGATCGCCCCGGCCGCGGCGCAGCTGACGCTGCCGGCCATGGCGCAGCAGGCGCGGTGGGGAACGCTGCCGAACCTGGCTGACCTGGTCGAGGCGGCTTCGCCCTCGGTGGTGCAGATCGAGGTGCGCTCGCAGGCGCGGGCCCAGACGATGCGCCAGTTCGGCCCCAATCCGTTCCAGGGGACGCCGTTCGAGGACTTCTTCCAGGGCGCTCCGGGCGCGCCGCAGGGCGAGATGCCCGACCAGCGCGGCTCGGGTTCGGGCTTCTTCGTGGAAGGCGGCTACATTGTCACCAACAATCACGTCGTCGAGGACGCCAGCAAGATGACGGTGGCGCTGAGCGACGGACGTCGTTTTGACGCCGAACTCGTCGGCACCGACCCGAAGACGGACCTCGCCGTGATCAAGCTCGTCAACGGCAAGGATCTTCCGCGTCCGCTGCCGTGGGGCGACAGCAGCAAGGCGCGGCCGGGCGACAGCGTGTTCGCCGTCGGCGCTCCGTTCGGCCTGTCGAACACCGTCACTGCCGGCATCGTCTCAGCGCGCGGACGCAATCTGAGCGGCCAGTATGACGACTTCATCCAGGTCGATGCGCCGATCAATCGCGGCAATTCGGGCGGCCCGCTGCTCGACTATAGCGGCGCTGTCATCGGCGTTAACTCGCAGATCTTCTCGCCGAGCGGCGGCAATGTCGTCATCGGCTTCTCGATACCCTCGGATCAGGCGCGCGGCATCGTGCAGCAGATTGTGCAGAACGGCTCGGTCCAGCGCGGCTGGCTGGGCGTGGCGATCGCGCCCGTGACGCCGGAGATCGCTTCAAGCCTGAAGCTGTCGGCCGCCAAGGGCGCCATGGTCAACCAGGTGACCGACGATAGCCCGGCCTCCAGGGCGGGCGTGCGCGAAGGCGACGTCATCCTGTCCTTCGGCGATCGCCCGATCGCGAGCGTGCAGGACCTGACACGGGCTGTGGCCGACACCAAGGCGGGCACGACGCGCGACCTCCGCATCGTGCGCGATGGTCGCGAGCAGACGCTCAAGGTCAGCATCGCAGCGCTGAAGGACGACGCGCCGCGGCCGACACTCGCGGCCAACACCCCGAATGCAACCCGTGGGGGCGGGCTGGAGATGGCCGATCTCGGGCTCACCCTTGGCGTCAACGGATCGGATGTGGTGGTGACGGCGGTCAGGGTGAATTCGCCGGCGGCTGATGCAGGCATCCGGCAGGGCGACAAGCTGGTGCGTGTCAATCAGTCCACGCCGGCCTCGCCCGAGGCCGCGAAGAAGGCGGTGGACGACGCGAAAAAGGCCAATAGCGAGGCGGTTCTCCTGCAGCTCGAGCGCCAGGGCGTCGGCAAATACTTCGTCGGGGTTCCATTCAAGGGCTAGGAAGCCGACCCAGGATCGGGAAAAGCCCGTGCGGCCGCACGGGCTTTTTCTTTTTGACCAGCGGACGGGTTTATTCGCCGCAGCCTGCAGAAAATCCAGCAGCACCGGGGCCTGACACGCTCGCACGGCAGGTTTTGCCTACCCTTTCTTAACCAGTCATTTGCGAGGGTTAACGGTCGCAAACCATAAACTGCGTTGGAGATCAGGCATGGATGGCCTGGAGGTTCTGGATTTCGGGCGCGACGCGCTCTGGACGACTGTCTGGATGTGCGCGCCGGCCATGATCGCCGGGCTGGTCGTCGGCCTGGTGATCGCCTTCTTCCAGGCGCTGACACAGATTCAGGAGATGACGCTGGTCTTCGTGCCGAAGATCATCGCGATCTTTGCCGCGCTCCTGATCTTCCTGCCGCTCATGGGCGGATCGCTTGCGGCCTTCGCCGACCAGGTCTTCAACCGCATCGCCGAATTCTAGGGAGCCATGACGCGTTGGACTGGCTCGCGCAATACGCCTGGATCGGAACGCTGCTGTTCGCACGGCTGGGCGCTGTGCTGATGGTCGCCCCTGTGTGGGGCGAGCAGGCGATGCCGGCAATGTTGCGGCTGGCGATGGCGCTGTTGGTGACGGCCGCGCTCGCCCCGGCGCTGGCGGCGACGGCGCCACAGCCGCCGGCCGACATCATTGCGGCGATCCCGCTGATCGTCTTCGAGGTGATCATCGGGCTCATCCTTGGGCTGGGCGCGCGGCTGATGATGAGCGCGCTGCAGGTCGCCGGTGCGACCGCAGGCCTTGCATCGGGGCTCGGCTTCGCCCAGCAGGTCGACCCGATCGCCAGCCAGCCGGCGGCCATCTTCTCGGGCTTCTTCTCGCTGCTCGGTCTCCTGCTGATCATGTCGGCGGGCTTGCATCGCGTGATGCTGGAGGCGGCGGCCGACAGCTACCAGATCTTTCCGCCCGGCTCGTTTCCCCCAATCGGGGATGCCTCGAGCTTCATGATCGACGCCGTGTCTAACTCCTTCCGGCTCGGCATCCAGATCGCGGCGCCCGTCCTGGTCTTCTCTCTCATCTTCAACATCGCGCTCGGTCTCATTTCGCGCCTGATCCCGCAGGTGCAGGTGTTCATGACAGGCCTGCCCCTGTCGATCATCCTCAGCCTGGCGGTGATCGCGCTTGGCCTTGGTGGCGGCCTCTTGATGTGGCTCGAGGCGATGGAGACGCAGATGCGCGTCTTCACGGTGCGATAGGGGACGCACCATGGCCGAAGAGCAGGATGACAGCCAGAAGACAGAAGAGCCGACACAGAAGCGTCTCGAGGAGGCGCGCAAGAAGGGCGATGTCGCCAAGAGTCTTGATGTCCCGATCTGGTTCCTGTTCCTCGCGACGGCGGGGATCATGGCGGCAGCTGGGCCGCTGGCAGCCATGATCGCCGATCCGCTGGTTCGGATCATGGATCATCCTCATGCTTTCCGTCTCGGCGAGGGCGGGGCGCAGCAGCTGATGGGGAGCCTGCTGATGTCGCTCGCTCTGCCGTTGGGCATCATCTTTGGCGTGATCGGCATCGCCAGCGTGCTGGGGCATGTGATCCAGCACCGGCCACTGTGGACCGGTGAGAAGATGAAGCCCGACCTTGCAAAGCTGTCGCCGATCAAGGGGCTGCAGCGCATGTTTGGCATGCAGGGCTGGATGAACCTCCTGAAGTCCTTCCTCAAGATGGCGGCGATCACGGCGGCGATGATCTATGCGGTCTGGCCAGAGGCGACGGCGATAACGGAATCGGGCCGGCTGGAGCCGGAGGCGTTGCTGCTGATGACGCAGGCGATCGCGGGCCGGCTGCTGCTGGCAGCGGTCGTGGTCATCGGCATGATCGCGGCGATGGACTACGGCTACCAGCGCTTCAGCTTCATGCAGCGAATGCGCATGTCGCGGCGCGACATCCGCGACGAGGTCAAGCAGCAGGAAGGCGATCCCTATGTCCGCGCGCGCCTGCGGCAGATCCGTCTCGAACGCTCGCGCAAGCGCATGATGCAGAATGTGCCCAAGTCGACGGTCGTCATTACCAACCCGACACACTATTCGGTGGCCCTGCGCTACGATCCTGCGGTCGACGCCGCGCCCGTGTGCATGGCGAAGGGCGTCGACGAGGTGGCCTTGCGCATCCGCGAGAAGGCGAAGGAGCACAACATCCCGCTCGTCGAGAACGTGCCGCTCGCGCGCGCGCTGTTCGCCTCTGTCGAAATCGAGGAAACCGTCCCGCGCGAGCATTTCGAGGCGGTGGCCAAGGTCATCGGCTTCGTCATGAACACCGCCAAAGCCAGGCGAACATGACACGCCTTTCCATCAGCCTTGTTTTGACTCACGATTTTGCGCTCGCGGCCTGGCGGGCTCGGCGTCGGATTCACAAGCAGACTCAAATCGTTAACATGCCTGGGACTGATAACCCTCCGGGCCTCGAATCACCCCAGAACTGCCGGACCGAGAAGCGGAATTCTGATCATGGCTGACGCCAACGAAGCGCTGTCCTACGAAACCATCGAAACGCCCGCGCCTGCGCCGGCCAGGGGGTTCGACTGGATCCAGCTCGGCTTCTGGTCCTCCCTGATCGTGGCGGGCGCGGCTGCCGGTATGGCTCTGACCTGGAGCGATGCGGTGGGGCCGGCGGGCATGGTGCTGGTGATCGCGCTCGCAATGATGGCGGTGGTGCTGGTGGTGTGGGCGGTCCGCGGCGCCGGCCGCAAGCTCGGGGTTTTTCCCGAGCGCGGAGCGGCGGAGGCGGCAGCACAGACGACAAAGCGCCATGTCTGGCTCGAAGCTCTCGGCGAACCTGCGCTGATCTCCGATCGCGGCGGAGCCAGCGTCGCCGCCAACCGGGCTTATCAGGAGCTCGCCCAGCTCGCGCACGAGGTCGGCGACAGCGCGCACGCGCCGTCGGTCGACAGGCTGTTCTCCTCCAATCCGGGCATGGCGGCGCCGATCTATCGCCTGTCCAAGGCGGCCAAGACGGGTGTTCCGCGAACTGAGCTCCTGCCGGCCCTGCTGTTCGGCGACAGCCTGACGCCGACGCAATTCGAAGCCAGCGTCGCCCCGCTCGGCAAGACGCGGGCGCTGTGGCGGCTGCGCAAGGTCGACGCTTCGGCGGCGGCGGGCGGGTCGGTCGATGCGCGCGCGCTCTATGTCGAGGATGCGCCGGTCGGCTTCTTCTCGGCGCGGCGCGACAACCGCGTGGTCTACATAAACCAGACGCTGCGTCAGATGCTCGGCCTGCCGGATGGCGAGCATGCCCTGCGGCTCGAGGACATCATGCGGCCGGAGGGTCTCAAGCTGGTGAAGCGCGACGTGCGCGGCCAGTCGAGCCAGCGCGCCGAGGTGATCCTGCGCGCGCGTGACGGTGTCGAGACGGCGGCGACGCTGATCACGACATGGTCAGGCAAGGGTGGCGATGCACTGACACGTTCGATCGTCTACGTCGCCAATGCCTCCGAACAGACAGCGCGCCGGACGGCGCCGGCGATCGCAACCGCCGCAGCGGCGGAGGAGCGTGTATCGGGCGGCCGAATCGATGACTCCATGTTCACCGACGCCCCGCTCGGGATCGTGCGGCTGGACGGTGAGGGCGTCGAGAGCGCCGTGATGCTCGACGCCAATCGCGCGCTGGTCGAGATGACTGGCGGACGGGCGCAACCGGGCGCGCGCTTTGCCGACCTCTTCGTCGCCGACCAGGGAACAGCAGCGCTTGCCGCCGAACTCGCCAAGGCGCTCGACGGGGCGCGCACCTTCAAGCTTGCGGGAAGCGCCGACCGTTCAGCCGACGTCTTTGTGATGCTGGACCGGCAGGGGCGACCGGCCGCCGCCTATGTCATCGACACGACCGAGAAGCGTGACCTCGAGAAGCGGCTTGCGCAGGGTGAGAAACTGCAGGCGCTCGGCAACATGGCGGGGGGACTGGCGCACGAATTCAACAACATCCTCGCCGGCATCATCCTCAATGTCGACAAGCTGCAGATCCGCCATCCTCCGGGCGATCCGACCTTCTTCGAGCTGAAGTCGATCAACGAATTCGCGGCGCGCGGCGCGCAACTGGTGCGCACCATGCTGGCCTTCACGCGTCAGCAGACCTTCGTGCCGGAGGTCTTTGACGTCACAGATGCGCTGTCGGATTACTATACGCTGCTGCGCGATATCATCGACGAGCGCATCAAGCTGGACATTGTCCATGGCCGCGACTTGCCGCGTATCAAGGCCGACAAGGGCCAACTCGAGACCGTCGTGACCAATCTGTGCACCAACGCGCGGGATGCGATGATCGAGAAGAATGGCGGTGGTCGCCTGCTGATCCGCACCTCAAGGTCGGACGCGGCGGCTGCGCGCAAGGACGGGTTCGTGCACGTTACCGACGGGGACTATGCCCTGATCGAAGTAGTGGACGATGGCGGCGGCATCGCTCCGGAGATTCTCGAGAAGATCTTCGAACCCTTCTTCACCACCAAGGCGGAAGGCAAGGGGACCGGTCTGGGCCTTGCGACCTGCTATGGCATTGTCAAGCAACTCGGCGGCTTCATCTATCCCGTCTCCAAGGTCGGTCGTGGCACGACGTTCAAGATCTTCCTGCCTGCCTGGACGGGCGTCGTCGAAGAGGCGCCCGCGGAGTCGATGCTCGAAGCGCCGAGCGCGGCGCCGGCCGCTGAACCTGTGCAGGCAAGCCGTGGCGGCGGCGATCTCGCCGGCCGCGGCAGCATCCTGCTTGTCGAGGACGAGGACGGCGTGCGCGGCATCGCGGCGCAGCTGCTGCAATCGTTCGGCTATCAGGTCGTCGAGGCAAGTGACGGGGAACAGGCGCTTGAAATCATCAAGCAGCAGGCCGGCACGATCGACCTCCTGATTTCCGACGTGGTCATGCCGGGCATGGACGGGCCGGCCCTGCTCAAGGAAGCGCGGCCTTGGCTAACCAAGACGCGTGTCATGTTCATCTCCGGCTATGCCGAGCGCGATCTGGCCAAGGCGCTGGAGGATGATCGCGCGATCTCCTTCCTGCCGAAGCCGTTCACGCTGAAGCAGCTTGCTGAGCGCGTGAAGGCCGAGTTGCGCGATGCGGCGTGATCGGCAGATGCGGTGCGGGCTCAACCGCGCAGGGTTGCGCCTGTCGTTTTTGCCACGGCCTTGATGATGGCCTGGGAGATCGCTTCGATCTCCTCATCCTTCATCGCCTGGCCGTGAGGCTGGAGCGTGACTTCGATCGCCACTGACTTCCTGCCTTCGCCAATGCTGGGCCCGCGATAGACGTCGAAGACCCGGGCGGTCGTGATCAGCCTGGGATCGGCCTTGAGGGCGGCGCGTGTGATGTCGCCGGCGGCCACCTTCTCCTCCACCACGAAGGCGAAGTCGCGGCGGATCGGGGTCTGGTCGGCCTTGTCCAGGACGGAGCGCGTCTTTGTGGGCTTGGCTTTGGCCTGCGGCAGGGCGTCGAGCGCCAGTTCGATGGCGATGACGGGTCCGTCGACGCGCAGCCGTTTAAGGAACGCGGGGTGAAGTTCGCCAAAGGTGGCGACAATCTGCTTTGGCCCGAGACGCAGCGTGCCGGCCCGGCCGGGATGCCAGTAGGGCGCATCGACGGGGCCGATCTGGAACTTGTCGGGCGCCTGGTCGAGCGCGGCGAGCAGGGCGAAGAGATCAGCCTTCGCGGAGAAGGCGTTGTAGGGCGCGGGCTGCCCCTGCCAGTCGCGGCCCTTGGCGGCTTTCACCACGGCGGCGACATGCATGCGCTGGTCGGCCGGCTTGTCGCCTGGATAGACCGGGCCGGTCTCGAACAGGCGGACATCATCGGCGCCATGGTCGGCATTTCTCTGCGCGCCCTCTGCAAGGTTCGCAAGCATGGAGGGCCGCATGTAGTCGAGATCGGAGGCGATCGGATTGTCGATGGTGAGTGCGTCAGCCAGGTTGTTGGCGCCGCCGATCATCAAGGCGGCCTTTTCGTGATGCATGAAGGACCAGGTAACGGTTTCCAGGAAACCTCGCGCGGCGAGCACGCGACGAGCCGTTCGCACGCGGTTTTGAAGCGGTGTCACGACAACGCCGAGCGTGGCTGGCGTGGGCAGCTTCTCGTCGGGCAGCTTGTCATAGCCCTCGATGCGGATCAGTTCCTCGACGATGTCGGCGGAGCCTTCAACGTCGGGTCGCCAGGAGGGGACTTTGGTCGCCCAGATGGTGTCGGCATCGTGCGTCGCCTTGGGCGGAACGACGGGCTCGAAGCCGAGCGATCGCAGGATCTGCTCCATGCGCCTGGGGGCCATGTCGAGGCCTGTAAGGCGCTTCATGTCGCGTGGGCGGAAGGCAACCGGGGCGGGGCCATCGGGAACCTTTCCGGCCAAGACAATTTCTGAAGCTTCCCCGCCGCAGGTTTCGAGGATCAGCCTGGTGGCGAGTTCGACGCCGTCGACGCAGGAGTGCGGGTCGATGCCGCGTTCGTTGCGGAAGCGCGCATCGGAGATGATTCCGGTGGCGCGGCCAGTGCGGGCCGTGCGGTTGGCGTCGAAATACGCGCTCTCGATGAAGACATCGACGGTATCGATCGAGCAGCCGGTCAACTCACCGCCCATCACGCCGCCGAGGCCGATGGCGCCGCTATCATCCGCGATCACGCACATGTCGGCGAGGTTGGAATAGGTCTTGCCGTCGAGTGCGAGGAAGCTGTCGTCCGCCGTTCCAAGGCGCGCGACAATGTCGCCCTTCAGTTTCTTCGCGTCGTAGACATGCAGCGGGCGGCAGCGGTCGATCGAGATGTAGTTGGTTACGTCGACCAGCATGTTCTTCGGATTGATGCCGATGGCCTTCAGGCGTTTCTGCATCCAGTCTGGAGAGGGCTTGTTCTTGACCCCCCGGATCAGGCGGCCGGCGAAGACGGGGCAGGCTGTCTCGTCCTCGATCCGGACGCTGACAGGGGATTTGAACTTGCCAGGGACGGGCTCGACCTTCGGCAGGCTGAACTTGCCGAGGCCCTTCGCGGCGAGATCGCGGGCGATGCCGGTGACGCCGAGCCAGTCAGGCCGGTTGGGCGTCACTTCGAAGTCGATCACGGTGTCGAGGGCGAGCGCATCGGCAACCAGTGAGCCGACCTTGAGGTTGTCGGGCAGTTCGATGATGCCGCCATCGGCGATAGCCTGCGCGTCGGAGAGACCGAGGGCGTGGGCGCGGGGCTGCCAGTCCTCGAAGCGGGCGATGCGCAGGCGGAAGGGATCCTCATCCGTCTGCATTTCGCCGCCGGAGCAGAGCATGCCGTTGGAGACAACGCCGCGCACGGGCTTGGGCACGAGCGTGATGCCCGAGCCGGGAATGTAGGCGCCGATGGGCGCATAGGCCGTGACGAGGCCGGGGCGGGCGTTGAGGCCGCCGCAGACGATCTCCTTCATGCCATCGACGGTCTCGACCTGGCAGACCTGCAGCCTGTCGGCATTCGGGTGCTGCTTGGCGGAGACGATCTTCGCGACCGTGAACTGCTTCAGCGCCGCGCGCGGATCGTGCGCCTCCTCGACTTCGAGGCCGGCCATGGTCATGGCCTCGAGGATCGCCGGGAGATCGGCGCTGGTGTCGAGATAGTCCTTCAGCCAGGGGAGGGTGAATTTCATCAGGCGGCCCCTTGGAGTGCGGTGAAGCCTTTTGCGGCGGATTCGGCAATTTCAGCGCCTACGTGGGATGCGGCGTTGCATGCGAATGACGTGTCTAGGATTTCGACCAGACGGAACACCTCGAAATAGATATCCATGTCAGGCGACCATGTGCCTTCGCGGGTGAAATAGTCTTGGTGAGCGTCGGCCCAGAAGCGGTGCGAGAGATCGCCTTCGCCGTCCGGCTTCGCCATGGCGGGCGTTACCTCCGTGAATTTCAGGCGCGTGTAGGAAGCCGTTTCGAGCACGGCGACAGGCTTCTTGGCGCCATCCAGCACGACATCACGACTGCCGACTTTGGCGAGCGGACCATGCACGGCGGCATGACAGGTTGCAGTCTTGCGGCCTGCAACGACGAGTGCGGCAAGGCGATCCCCCAGTTCGGGTGAGTCGCCGAACTGGAAGGCGTTCAGCCCCCCGATGTCGATGGTCGCAACCGTCACGACAACCCTCCCGTGACGGTCGGCAGCAGCCACGGCTTAAAGCCGTAGTGCCTGATCCATTCGACGTCGGCTTCGAAATAGGGGCGGAGGTCGGGCATACCGTATTTGAGCATGGCAAGGCGATCGACGCCGAGACCGAAGGCGAAGCCCTGATATTTGTCAGGGTCGATGTTGCAGGCGCGGAGCACGTTCGGGTGCACCATCCCGCAGCCCAAGATCTCGAGCCAGTCATCGCCCTGGCCGATCTTGATCTCGCCACCCGAGCGGTCGCAGCGGATGTCCATCTCCGCGCTCGGTTCAGTGAACGGGAAGAAGTGCGGGCGGAAGCGCGACTGCGTGGTCGGTACTTCGAAGAAACGCGAGAAGGCTTCGGTGAGGCAGGCCTTGAGATGGCCCATATGGACCGTCTCATCGACGACGAGGCCTTCGATCTGGTGGAACATGGGCGTGTGCGTCGCGTCCCAGTCCTTGCGGTAGACGCGTCCCGGCGCGATCACGCGGATCGGGGGCTTCGAATTCAGCATCGCGCGCACCTGGATCGGCGAGGTGTGCGTACGCAGAAGCTTCCGCGTGCCGTCGGCTGCGGGCTTCATGAAGAAGGTGTCGTGCATCTCGCGCGCCGGATGGCCGGGCGGGAAGTTGAGCGCGGTGAAATTGTGGAAGTCGTCCTCGATGTCGGGACCCTCGGCGACGGCGAAGCCCATGTCGGCGAAGATGGCGGCGAGTTCCTCGAACACCTGCATCACGGGATGCAGCGCGCCAACGGGCTCAAAGCGCGGAGGCAGGGTGAGGTCTTCGCGTTCGGCTTCGAGGCGCGCGTTGAGGGCCACGAGTTCGAGGTTTGCCTTGCGCTCCGAGATCGCGGCCGTGAGGCGATCCTTCAGGCCGTTGAGGGCGGGGCCCGCCGTCTTGCGCTCCTCAGGCGACATGCCCCCGAGGTCGCGCATCAGCAGAGAGACGCGGCCCTTCTTGCCGAGTTCGGCCACGCGGATCGCCTCGAGCGCTGCCTCATCAGACGCAGAAGCGATCGCCGTGGCGGCGCTCGCCTCGATCTCTGCAACCTGTTGTTCGATGGCCATCATGGACTCGTGCGTCTGTTAAGGTCGCACGGGGCCAAAGTCCGCCCCGCGCAGCGCGGTCGGAACTAGCGGAGAAAGGCTTCGGTGAGAACTCTGGCGATTAAGCCAGCGCCGCCCGGGCCTTCTCCACCAGGGCGGTAAAGGCGGCCGGCTCGTGCATGGCGAGATCGGCCATCACCTTGCGGTCGACGCCGAGGCCAGCCTTGGTCAGGCCGTCGATGAAGCGCGAATACGTCAGCTTGTCATCGACCGCGCGGACGGCGGCGTTGATCCGCTGGATCCAGAGTGAGCGGAAATTGCGCTTCTTCTGCTTGCGTCCCTTGTAGGCGTTGACGCCGGCCTTGACGACGGCTGCCTGGGCGGTGCGGAAGGTATTCTTGCGGCGGCCGTAAAAGCCTTTGGCGGCCTTGATGACCTTGCGGTGACGGGCGTGGGCCGGAACTCGGCCGCGGGCGCGTGGCATGGGAAAACTCCGTTATCTGATCAGGTGTGGATCTGCGCCGGCGTCTACTTGACGCCGTAGGGCAGGAACTTCTTCACGATGCGGGGGGTGTCAGACTCGGACACGACTTCCGTGCCGCGGTTCTGGCGGATGTACTTCGCATTGTGGCTGATCAGTCGGTGGCGCTTGCCGGCGACGCCGTGCTTGAGCTTACCCGACGCGGTTTGCGAGAACCGCTTTGCAGCGGCCTGCTTGGTCTTCATCTTCGGCATTTCGGTCTCCTGTTGGCGACAGTCCGACCCGGTAATTTTCCTAAGAAAATCAACGGCGCGACGCCTGAAAAAGTCCCGGGAGGCATGCCATTAGCCTGTCCGGTCCTGTGGAAGGCGGGGTTTATACGCGGGAAGCGCCGAAAAGCAAGGCGTCGGGGGGCGCTGCCCAGGGGAATCGCTTCGGGTTAATTTGAGGTCTGTCGGATCAGCGCTTCCATGTAGTCTTGGTTGAGGGATGCAAGGGTTCGGCGGTTTTTCAGGCTGTGCTTGTCCTTGGGTTTACGG
>Ga0172367_10000791_pt1 | contig 47798 bp, 46 predicted proteins | sample Lak10m_FD_114542 | JGI IMG/M metagenome (GOLD analysis project Ga0172367, IMG submission 114542) | Freshwater microbial communities from Kabuno Bay, South-Kivu, Congo - kab_022012_10m | ecosystem: Environmental > Aquatic > Freshwater > Lake | place: Democratic Republic of the Congo: South-Kivu...
CAATCAGCAGCTTCCTCAATCAGCCTTGGGCAGCAAGACACCCTTGCAGGCGATGAAGCAATGGAACAAAATCAAGCCAGAGCTGTTCAAGAAACAGCCATATCACCTTCCGGGATGTGACAGCTAGAAATTGATCGGCGGAGCAAAGCCATGGGTGCAGCTAAGACAGTTCGTCAAGGAAATCTCGGAAAACGGGCGCTGCGATTGGCTGAGAAAGACGGAAAATTCTATGGGCTCGCCGATGGCAAGGTGTGCATAGAAGGAATCGATGCAGATCGTGTTTGGCAGGAGTTGCATGATGAGGCGGGCAAGTCAGATCCCAAGTACTTTGGATACGCGGGCGCTAGAAACCGCTTCCTGAAGTTCTTCCCCAATGGTTTTCATTCAGATGGCTACGCTGATCAGGAACGCGACTACAAGCTGGCAGCCAAGACCAAGCTTGATGCGAATGCTCCCCTTGAGAAGGCGCTAACTGGGTCTGGATACGGTGAAGCGATCTTGTCGGTTTATGGTGCGACCAACATGCTTTCACCTTTTGAGAAGACGCGGCTGCAGGACGTATTCCGAGGCCCGAGTTCAGACGTAGTCATACGGGCAGCAGCCGAATTCGCGCAAAATGCGGACAAGAGCACCCTCAGTCGGCTGGAGGTCGCCCTTAAGCCATTTGATTGCGCCAAGTGGACTGTGGTGACCTATCTCCCATACCTTTGGCTCCCTGACAGGCACATGTTTCTCAAGCCTGAGGTTACAAAGGATTACGCGGCGCGTGTCGGCCATCCATTCGCGTCAACATACGAGGCGCGCTTGAACATCAATGTCTATGCCAGCCTGTTGGACCTTGTGGATCGAACCAGTCGCGAACTCTCAGATCTGAACCCGCGGGATCGCATTGATATTCAGAGCTTCATCTGGGTTGTTGGCGACTATCAGGAAGATCGCGAGGGAACCTACACCTGAACCCATCTCGCCACGATAATCCCTGGCACGCCATCCACCGCGCGCTCTGCATCCCGCGCCAGATCCAGCCGCTTGCGCAGCTTGACTTGGGGAACGAGCAAAAAAATCGGAACGGTGGCGACACCGCGTCCAGTTTTCGACTTCGATGCCACTGCCCGGCCTTTCGAATTCAGCCGCCCCTCGGCCACCAGCAGACTCGGTCCCCGGCGGCGATAGACGAACCGCAAACGCAACCCGGTGCGGCGCCTCCCGCCAGCCGGATTCACCTCTTCGCGCCGGCCTTGCGCAGCGCCGGAAGCGCGACGATAGCGGGGCGAGCCACCTCGACCGAAGGCGGTAACGGCACCCGCGCCAACTCCTTGCCTCCGAATAGGCTGCGCGATGCAACGCTTGGGCGGTGAAAAGAGCCTTCCTGCAAATTCACCCATGCCAAGACCGGTTCGATTCTGGTAAAGCGTCCTTCATGGACCCGGCACCGACTTGAGGTCGGTTCACGCGCCGGTCGCGAAAGGATATATGTGAGCAAATACCTGCTGCCACCGCTGGATCTGTTTCACACCTTCGAGGCGGTTGCGCGCCGTCGCAGCTTTACCCTCGCCGGACACGAGTTGTGTCTGACGCAAAGCGCGGTCAGCCGTCAGATCAGGGTGCTGGAAGATGCTCTGGGTCTGCGCCTGTTTCACCGCCTGCATCGCGCCATCGCGTTGACGCCGGAAGGGCAGCGGCTGTTCGAGTCGGTGACGCGCGGGTTGGACGATGTCAGTGCCTGCCTTGCGGTGCTTGGAGCGGCGGCGAAAGCGCCACAGATCACGGTCTGCGCCTCGGTGGCCTTTGCGTGGTTCTGGCTGATGCCCCGGCTGGAACGTTTTGGCGCACTGCAGCCGGACACTGATCTGCGAGTGCTGGCGACCGACCAGCCGGTTTTGCCGGGAGCGGGCGAGGTGGACGTGGCGATCCTGTTCGGTTCCGGCCAATGGGAGGGGCTGGAGGCACGGCTACTGTTCGGCGAACGGGTCTATCCGGTGTGCAGCGCGGCCTATCTGCGCGACCACGCGGCGCTGCACCGGCCCGAGGATATGCTTGACCAGACGCTGCTGCATCTGGAATACGGCAGGCCGTCCTTCGGGGGCGTGGACTGGCGGACATGGTTGTTGCGGCAGGGCGTCAACGGGCAACCGGTGCGGCGCGGGCTGCGGTTCAACTCCTACCCGATGGTGTTGCAGGCGGCAGAGGCTGGACAGGGCGTGGCTCTGGGCTGGAGCTACGTGACCGATCCGCTGCTGGCCGAGGGGCGGTTGGTCTGCCCGCTGGATCACACGGTGGAAACCCGCGATGGGTATTTCGTCTGCACATCGAACGATGTTGACCGCGCCGCGAGTATCACCTCTTTTCTGGACTGGATCAGCGCCGAGGCTGCGGATCAGGGCGCGCGTCGCATGACACAGGGGAATGCGACGCATACCAAATGAACGTTTGAGCGGCGCAAGGATACGGTGCTATCTGACCCCAAGCCAATCCGTGGGGCCGACCATGTCCGAATTTTCCCCGCGCTGCGCCAGGCGGCGCAGCCGTGTCAAGGCCGCCCCGGCCGCCTCGCCGGTGCCCGCAGGCATGGTTGGCGGCCGCTACAAGCCGCTGAGCGATGCCGAGATTCTGCAGATCCATGAACTGGTGCTGCGGCTTCTCGCCGACCTCGGCCTGTCGCAACTGACGCCCAGTCTTGAAGCGCGGGCGGTGGCGGCCGGCTGCCGGGTGGATGGCAATGGCCGGCTGCGCTTTCCGCGCGCGCTGGTCGAGGATGTGATCGCCCATACGCGCCGCAAGTTCACCCTGCACGGCGTCGATCCGCGCCACGATATCGAGATCGGCGGCCGACGGGTGCATACCGGCACTGGCGGGGCCGCACCGACGATCATGGATTTCGAGACCGGCCGCTACCGCGAAAGCACGGTGGCAGACCTTTACGACATTGCCCGGCTGGTGGACCGGCTGGATAACATCCATTGGTATCACCGCTCGATCGTGGCGCGGGACGCCAAGACCATTCTCGACCTTGACATGAACACCACCTATGCCTGCCTGTCGGGCACCACGAAATCCATCGCCGTCAGCTATACCGACAGCGCCTCGGTGCGCGCGGTGCAGCCGATGCTGGATGCGGTGGCCGGGGGCGAGGGCAAGCACCGCGCGCGGCCTTTTTGCACCGCCGTCTGCTGCCATGTCGTGCCGCCGATGCGCTTTGCCACGGAAAGCTGCGACGCGCTGGAGGCTGCGGTGCTGTCCGGCATGCCGATCCTCTTGGTGTCTGCCGGTCAGGCCGGCGCGACGGCACCCGCTGCATTGGCCGGGGCGGTGGCGCAGGCCTGCGCCGAGGTGCTGGCGGGGCTGATCCTGTGCCATATCATCGACCCTGCCTGCCGCGGCATCTTTGCCGCCTGGCCCTTCGTCAGCGACCTGCGCACCGGGGCGATGTCGGGCGGGTCGGGCGAACAGGCGTTGTTGTCGGCCGCCTGCGCCCGGATGGCGAATTTTTACGACCTGCCGAACTCGGTTCCCGCAGGCATGACCGACAGCAAGCTGCCCGACGCGCAAAGCGGTGGCGAGAAGGGCTACACGATCTCGCTCGCCGCGCAGGCGGGCGCGACGATGATCCACGAATGCGCCGGCATGCAGGGCTCGCTGATGGGGACCACATTCGAGGGTTATGTCATCGACAACGACCTGTTAGGGGCAATCCTGCGCACCGTGAAGGGGATCGAGGTCAGCGCGGACACAGTCAACTTCGAGGTGATCCGCGACACGGTGATGGGCGTGGGTCATTACCTAGGCCACGCCCAGACCTTCGCGCGCATGAAGACCGACTATGTCTATCCCGAGATCGCCGACCGCCGCAGCATCGGCGAATGGCAAGATGCGGGCGGGCGCGACATCCGCGCCGTGGCACGCGACCGGGTGCGGAAGATTCTGGCCGACCACTACCCGCGCCACATTGGCGGCGATGTCGATGCGGTAATCCGGGCCAGCTATAACATCATCCTTCCGCGCGAACGGATGCAGGCCGGCAACGGCGTTTGGTAACGGAGACAGCCATGCAAACGCAGGCAAAAGTGGTGATCATCGGCGGCGGCATGATGGGGGTGAGTCTGGCCTATCACCTGGCCGAAGCGGGCTGGAGCGACGTTCTCCTGATCGAGAAGGCCGAACTGACCAGCGGCTCGACCTGGCACGCCGCCGGGCAATGCCCCTCGTTCATCAGCAATTACAACATGGCCAAGATCCACCATTACGGCAACACGCTCTACCCGCGGCTGGAGGCGATGACCGGCCATCCGACCGGCTGGCACGGCTGCGGCGGCATCCGCATCGCCACCACGCCCGAAGAGGTGGACTGGTTTGCCCAGGTCGCGGGTTTTGCCGCCAATGTGGGTTTCGAGATGGAGATCATCGGCCCCGACCGCATCCGCGAGCTGAACCCTTGGCTCAAGGTCGAGGGCATCCTGGCCGGGGCCCATACCACGCTGGACGGCCATGTTGACCCCTCCAGCGCCTGCAATTCCATGGCGGCGGGGGCGCGGGCCATGGGGGCGACCATCCAGCGCCAGACCCTCGTGACCGGCATCACCCGTCTGGCCTCGGGCGCATTCCGGGTCAAGACGGAAAAGGGCGCTGTCACCTGCGAGCATGTGGTCAACGCCGCAGGCTGTTATGCGCGCGAGGTGGGCAAATGGCTGGGCGTCGATACGCCGATCACCAACATGGAACACCAGTATCTGGTGACCGAGCCTTTGGCCGAATTCAAGGACAGCCGCGTTGAGTTGCCGGTGATGCGCGATCCGGCGACGGCGGGCTATTACCGGCAGGAGCAGAAGGCGGGGCTGGTCGGCATCTACGAACATACCGGCGCCAAGGAGGCTTGGGCGGCACGCGGCGGCCGACCGGAATGGTCGAGCGAGAACGAGCTGTTCGAGGGCGATCTCGACCGCATAGCGCCTTGGCTGGAAAAGGCACTCGACCGCATGCCGATCTTCGCCAACGCGGGTATCAAGCGCATCGTCAACGGTGCCATCCCGCACACACCTGACGGCAACCCGCTGGTCGGGCCGATGCCGGGGGTGAAAAACGCCTGGCAGTGCTGCGGCTCGTCGATCGGCATCGCGCAGGGCGCGGGCTGCGGCAAGTATCTGGCGCAATGGATGATCCATGGCGACGCCGAGATCAACATGGCCGGCGTTGATCCCCGCCGCTTCGGCGCCTATGCGGACCGGGATTACACCCGCGCCAAGAGCTTTGACGACTATCAGAACATGTTCGAAACCCCGCTGCCGGGGCGCGAGGTTCAGGCCGGTCGCCCCCGCCGCGTGACACCCCTGTTCGACGTGCTGAAAGTCAAGGGTGCGGTGATGACCGAGGTGCATGGTTGGGAGAGGCCGAAGTATTTTGCGCCCGCGGGCTTTGCCGAAAAGCTGCAATTCCGCCGCACCAACACCTTTGATTTGGTTGCCGCCGAGGCGCAAGCCGTGCGCGAGCGGGTGGGAATCATGGACCTGTCAAGCTTTGCCAAGTTTGATGTGACCGGGCCGGGCGCCGAGGGCATGCTGGACCGGCTGACCGCCAACCGCCTGCCCAAAAAGCCGGGCGGCATCGGCTTGACGCAGGTGCTGTCGGACCAGGGCCGCATCCTTGGTGAATGGACCATCACCCGCCTTGGCCCCGACCGCTTCTACGTGCTGACCGGCGCGGGCGCCGAGGAGCAGGCGCGCGACGATCTGGTCTCTGCCGCCGGGCCGGATGTGACGGTCTCCAATGTCACCGATACGTTTGGCATGCTGGTGGTCGCTGGCCCGAAATCGCGCGAGGTGCTGGCCGGGCTGACCAACAGCGACCTCTCGAACGCCGCCTTCCGCTGGCTCTCGGCGCAGGAAATCACCCTTGCCGGTATCCCCGTCCGCGCCCTGCGGGTGACTTATGTTGGTGAACTTGGCTGGGAAATCCATGCGCCGATGGCCGAGCTTGGCCCGCTTTACGCGGCAATCTGGGCCGCCGGTCAGCCGCATGGCATTGCCGATTTCGGCGGGCAAGCCGTCAATTCGCTGCGTATGGAGAAGGGCCATCGCGCCTTTGGTGCTGAACTGACCAACGAGATCACCCTGATCGAGGCCGACTGCACCCGCTTCTACGCCCCGGACAAGGGCGCGTTCCGGGGTCGCGCCGCGACCGAGGCGGTGCGCGCTGCGGGCATTGGCAGCAAGCTGGTCTATGGAGAGGTCGCCGCCACCGACTGCGACATATACGGCGGCGAGGCAGTGATGCAGGGCGACAGCGTGGTCGGCGTTTGCACCTCGGGCGGCTATGGCCACGCGACGGGCAAAAGCCTGGCCTTCGCCTATGTCAGCCCCGCGGCCGACCGGGGCCTGGAGGTGGTCATTCTCGGTAAACGCCGCGCCCTGACGCTACTTGACGCCCCCGCCTGGGATCCGACCAACGCGCGACAAAAGGCATGAGGGCTGAGCGACCGATACCCAATTCATTCGGGAGATTGCGATGAGCGACGCAGCCCTTGGCCGTCTTGCGCCCCGGGTCGGACAGCCGACCATGAAGGCCGTCGTGACGATGGGCAACGGCGGCTATGATCAACTTGTCTATTGCGATGTCGTCCGCCCTGTCCCCGGGCCGACCGATGTGCTTGTTCAAGTGCGCGCCGCGGGCATGAACAATACCGAGATCAACACGCGGCTCGGGTGGTATTCCTCCTCGGTCAGGAAAAGCACAGAAGACGCCGCACAGGCCGAGCAAGCCGCACCGTCGCAACATCCGGACGGCGGCTGGAACGCGGCAACCCCCTTTCCCTTCATTCAGGGCACCGATTGCTGCGGGATCGTGGCCGACGTCGGCGCGGCGGCCAACCGGCAGCTATTGGGGCGGCGGATCCTTGTCCGCGCCTGCCTGCGGCCGAAGGGGTTCGCCTCTCCCGAAAATATCTGGATGGCGTCAGATTTTGATGGTGCCTTTGCCCAGTTCGTCAAGGTTCCGGCATCCGAAGCCTTTCCGGTGAACTGCAACTGGAGCGATGCCGAGCTTGCCACCATTCCTTGCTCCTATGGCAGCGCCGAAAACATGATCCACCGTGCTGGCGTTCGCAGGGGCATGCGCGTGCTTGTGGCCGGTGCTTCGGGGGGCGTTGGCTCTGCCGCCGTGCAACTGGCAAAGCGGCGCGGCGCGCATGTGATCGGCATCACGACGCCCGCCAAGATGGATGCGGTGCGGGCGGTAGGTGCGGATGAAGTCATCGACCGCGGCACCGATCCGGTGGCGGCGCTGGGCGCCGAGTCGGTGGACGTGGCGGTTGACAACGTCGCGGGGCCGAGGTTCGGCGCGATGCTGGATGTTCTTCGGCGCGGCGGCAAATATGTCTCTTCCGGCGCCATAGGCGGGCCAATCGTCGAACTCGACATGCGCGTGTTCTATCTGAAAGACCTGACTCTGATCGGCTGCACCGGCTGGGACGAGCCGGTATTTCCGAACGTGATTTCCTACATCGAGCGCGGCGAAATCAGCCCGCTTCTGGCCAGGACCTACCCACTTGAAAGAATTGTCGCAGCACAGCAGGAATTCCTGAAGAAAGCGCATGTCGGCAATTTTGTCCTGATCCCGCCACCGACCTGACCGAGTCGTCTGTCGGGCTTTTTATGACGGCGGGGCGCGGCGCCGTCTAGGCCAATGATCCTGCCTTAGACCGAGCGGGTCATTGAGCCATCCACCCGCAGGTTCTGGCCGGTGATGTAGCCCGCGCCCTCGGAGGCGAGAAACGCGATGGTGGCGGCAATCTCGGCGCTGCGGCCATAGCGCCCCATCGGGATGCGGACGCGGAATTCCTCTTTCTCGGGCAGGCTGTCGATGAAGCCGGGCAGCACGTTGTTCATGCGGATGTTGTGCGCTGCATATTGGTCGGCATAGAGCTTGGTGAAGGTGGCCAGCCCGGCGCGAAACACCGCCGAGGTCGGAAATGCGGGATCGGGCTCGAACGCGGCAAAGGTCGAGATGTTGATGATCGCGCCGCCGCCCTGGGCCAGCATGATCGGGGTGACCAGCCGGGTCGGGCGCACCACGTTGAGGAAATAGACTTCCATGCCGCGATGCCAGTCCTCGTCGCCGAGGTCGAGCAGCGGGGCGCGCGGGCCGTGACCGGCGCTGTTGACCAGCACGTCGATCCGGCCCCACCGCGTCATGGCAAGCTCAACCAGCCGCGCCAGATCGTCGTTCGAGGTGTTCGAACCCGTCACCCCGACCCCGCCCAGTTCGGCGGCCAGCGCCTCGCCCTTGCCCGAGGATGACAGGATCGCCACTCGCAAGCCGTCACCGGCCAGCCGGCGCGCCGCCGCTGCCCCCATGCCGCTGCCACCGGCGGTGATCAAGGCAACTTTTCCGTCGGTCATGGGGGCTTCCTTCGCGTGGGTCGCGCTATGGCAGAGCATGATTCGGCCGCGTGCGCAACGGCGCTGTGGCGCGCCTTGCGCAGGCGGAGTGATGACCGCTTTCGCCTCGGGCCACGCGCGTGATCGCGGTGGCGTCACGGGCCAGAAGGCGGCTGGTCCCGGCGCCACGGATCCGGGCCTCGGCGGCCCGCGTCGCGGGCTCTCGGGCGCGTCAAAGCCCTTGCGGTCGAACACTGACCGCAACCGGTGCGAGCGCCCCGGCGCGGGGCATCCTGGCCGCGCTGCGGCTGGGGCTGTCGCCGTCGCTGCCGGTCCAACCACATGGATTGGTGCTGTGAATCCACGCCCACCCGGGTTCGGCAACAAGGCCTTGTGCAACCGGCAAACCCGCCGGGGCCGCGAAATGCGCCTTGCCCGCCGTGCCCCGGTTGGGCAAGGTTGATTCGACCGACAGGAGGGCACCATGCGACTGCAAGGCAAGACCGCGATCGTCACCGGGGCGGGATCGGGGTTCGGGGCGGGGATTGCTGCCAAGTTTGCCGCCGAAGGGGCGCGGGTGATGCTGGCCGACATCAACCTTGACGCGGCGCGGGCGGTGGCGGGGCCGATCGGCGGGATCGCGCAGGCTTGCGATGTCGGCAGCGGCACCAGCGTTGACGCCATGGTGACGGCGGCCCGGGCGGCCTTTGGCGCGGTCGATATCCTGGTCAACAACGCAGGTGTCACCCATCTGCCCGCCGCCCTTGATGAGGTCAGCGAGGCCGATTTCGACCGGGTGGTCCGGGTCAACATCAAGTCGGTGTATCTGACCGCCCGCGCGCTGGTGCCGGCGATGAAGGCGCGCCGGGCCGGGGTGATCCTCAACATCGCCTCGACCGCCGGGGTCAGCCCGCGGCCGCGGCTCAATTGGTATAACGCCTCGAAAGGCTGGGTGATCACCGCCACCCGCACCATGGCGGTCGAGCTTGCCCCGTTCGGGGTGCGGGTCAATGCGCTCAATCCGGTGGCGGGCGAGACCCCCTTGCTGAAATCCTTCATGGGCGAGGACACCCCCGAGATGCGGGCAAAGTTCCTGGCCACCATTCCGCTCGGGCGGTTCTCGACGCCGCAAGACATCGGCAATGCCGCCTGTTTTCTGTGCTCGGACGAGGCCGCGATGATCACCGGCGTGGCGTTGGAGGTGGACGGTGGGCGCTGCATCTGAGCCGGGGGCGTGGCGGCCGGGGCCGCTCAACCTGATCACCGATGTCGCCGGGCTGCGGGTTGGCAACGCCAGCGACCAGCGCCTGAAATCGGGCTGCACCGTGGTGCTGGCTGACGCCCCTTTCATTGCCTCGGTGCAGGTGATGGGGGGGGCACCCGGCACCCGCGAGACCGATCTGATGGACCCCGACAAGTCGGTGGCGGCGGTGGATGCGCTGGTGCTGTCGGGCGGCTCGGCCTACGGGCTTGATGCCTGCTCGGGGGTGATGGACGGGTTGCGCGCGGCGGGGCGGGGGCTACGCGTGGGCTCTGTTGTGATCCCGCTGGTGCCGGGGGCGATTCTGTTCGATCTTCTGAACGGTGGCGCCAGGGACTGGGCCGTGAACCCCTACCGCGCCCTTGGGGCGCAAGCGCTGGCGGCGGCCCGGACGGGCGCATTCGCGCTGGGCAGTATTGGCGCGGGCACCGGGGCGCTGACCGGGATGCTGAAAGGCGGGCTGGGATCGGCCTCGTTCGTGCTGGGCAATGGTGTCACGGTGGGGGCGCTGGTGGCGGTCAACCCGGTGGGCAGCCCTAACACCCCGGGCGAGCGCCACTTCTGGGCCGCCCCGTTCGAGATCGGGGCCGAGTTTGGCGGGCTTGGTCCCGACCCGCGCGCGGGCCTTGCAGCACCGCTGGTCAGCCGCAAGGCGGGGCTTGTGCTCGAGCGCGCCAACACCACCATCGCAATCGTGGCGACCGATGCCGCCCTGACCAAGGCTCAGTGCAAACGTCTGGCGATTGCGGCGCATGACGGCATCAGTCGCGCCATCGTGCCGTCGCATACCCCCGACGACGGCGATCTGGTGTTCGCGCTGGCCACCGGGGCGGTGGCGGCAACACCGGCCGATCTGTCGCCGATCGGCGCCGCCGCGGCGCTGTGCCTGGCGCGCGCCATCGCCCGCGCGGTGTTCGCCGCCACCCCGGCACACGGCGATCTGCTGCCCTGCTGGCAGGGGAACGGACCATGAGGCGGCACCGGACTCCGGCTTGACGCTGCCTCGCCGCCGCCGCTACCATCACCCTCTGGGGCCAGCGCCCGCCCCGTGAGGCGTCAGCCCAAGGGTCGCATCCCTTAGTTTTGCCAGGATGCCGCCATGACCGGTCGCTGCCTGATTGCCGCCACCCAGCTTTCCCGCCTGATCGGCACCCGGGATTGTCCGGCCCTTATCGACGTGCGGACCGCTGCCGATTTCAAGGCAGCCCCCGGCCTGATCCCCGGCGCCCAGCGCCACCCACACCGCGCGATTTCGGATCTGGTCCCGACGCTGGCTGGCCGGCGCGCGGTGGTGATCGGCCAGAGCGGGCAGGGCCTGGCCGAAGGGGCGGCGGCCGTGCTGCGCGGTTACGGCATCAACGCCGAGGTGCTTGAGGGGGGGGCAGGCCGGCTGGAGTGCCGCGAGGCTGCCCCTTGTCCCGGCTTCGGCCCTGCCGCCTGGCCCGCTATGGGTGACCCGCCAGCGGCCCAAGATCGACCGCGTCGCCTGCCCATGGCTGATCCGTCGCTTCATCGACCCCGGTGCCCGGTTTCTGTTCGTCGCCCCGGCGGAAGTCGGGGCGGTGGCCAAGGAATTCGGCGCAACGCCGTTTGATGTCGAGGGCGTGCCCTTCAGCCACCGCGGCGACGAGTGCACGTTCGACACCATGCTGGCGGTGCTCGGGCTGCACACCCAGGCACTCGACCGGCTGGCGCTGGTGGTGCGCGGGGCCGACACCAACCGGCACGATCTGGCCGCGCAGGCGGCGGGGCTGCTGGCGCTGTCGGTTGGCCTGTCGCGCCTTTACCGCGATGATCTGGAACAGCTTTACGCCGCCCTGCCGGTTTACGACGCGCTTTACCGCTGGGCGCGTGACGGCTTTGACGAGGGCCACGACTGGCCCGCCGGCCGCCCCTGAGATGGCCCCCTCGCCGCCTGATGTTGCCCGCGTCGTTGGCCGCATCGGCGTCTTGTCGTTCGGCGGTCCGGCGGCGCAGATCGCGCTGATGCACCACGAGCTGGTCGAGCGTCAGCGCTGGCTGAGCGAGGCCGAATTCCTGTCGGCGCTGTCGTTTTGCATGCTGCTGCCCGGCCCCGAGGCGATGCAACTGGCAACCTGGTGCGGCTGGAAGGTGCAGGGCTTGCGCGGCGGGCTGGTGGCGGGGCTGCTGTTCGTTCTGCCCGGTGCGGCAATCGTGCTGGCGCTGGCGGTGGTGTACGGCGCGTTCGGGCAGGTGCCGCTGGTGCGCGCGCTGTTTCAGGGGGTGCAGGCGGCGGTGGTAGTGATCGTGTTCGAAGCGCTGCTGCGGGTGGCGCGCCGGGCGGTGACGCGGCCGCTGCACCGGGCAATTGCGGGGCTGGCCTTTGTCGCGCTGTTCGCCTTCAACCTGCCGTTTCCGCTGGTGGTGCTGACCGCCGGGCTGGCCGGGGTGGGGCTGGCGGCGCGCGGGGCATCAGGCGTTCCCGCCCCTGCGCCGCCGCCTGGTCTGTGGCGCCAGACCCTGCGCACCGTCGTGATCTGGGGGCTGATCTGGCTCTTGCTACTGGCGGCGCTGTGGCTGGTCGAGGGCGGGCTGCTGTTTCAGATCGGCTGGTTCTTTGCCAAGCTCGCGGTGGTCACCTTCGGCGGTGCCTATGCGGTGCTGGCTTGGATGGCGCAGGCGGTGGTGGCCGAACAGGGCTGGCTCAGCCTGCCGCAGATGATCGACGCCTTGGGCCTGGCCGAAACCACGCCGGGGCCGCTGATTCTGGTGACCGAGTTCGTGGCCTATCTGGCAGCGCAGCAGGCGGGGGGGATCGGCTTCGGCATCGCCGCTGCCGGGGTGACGCTGTGGATGACCTTTGCGCCCTGTTTCCTGTGGATTTTCGCCGGGGCACCGCATCTCGAGCGGCTGGCCCATGCGCCGCGGCTGGCGGCGGCGTTGCGTGGCATCACCGCCGCCGTGGTGGGGGTGATTGCCAATCTGGCGCTGTGGTTCGCCGCCCATGTGGCCTTTGACCGGGTGGCGACGCTGAGCTTCGGTCCGCTGCACCTGATCGCCCCCGAGTGGGCCAGCCTCAACCCCCTCAGCCTGGCGCTTGGCGGGCTGGCGGCGGTGCTGATCCTGCGTCGCCACTGGGGCCTGCCGGCCACGCTTTGCCTGTGCGCCGCCCTGTCCGCCGCCCCGGCGCTGATCGGATGAAAGGGTAGCGCCGCCCCCTTTCTTTCGCGCAGATCGCCCCTTATGGTGATTTGATCGCGAAAGGATCAGGCATGACGCACTCGATTGATTACGGCAATCTCATGCACCGCGCGATGCGCGGCTTGATCCAGACCGTACTGACCGATGTTGCCAAGACCGGGCTGCCGGGGGCGCATCATTTCTTCATCACCTTCGACACCACCCATCCCGAAGTCAGGATCGCCGACTGGCTGCGCGCGCGCTATCCGGGCGAAATGACGGTGGTGATCCAGCACTGGTTCGAAGACCTCGAGGTCACCGATGCGGGCTTTGCGATCACCCTCAACTTTGGCAACCAGCCCGAGCGGCTGGTGGTCCCGTTTGACTCGGTGCGCACCTTTGTCGATCCTTCGGTTGAATTCGGCCTGCGCTTCGAGACCCGCGACGAAGAGGATGACGCGGATGATGACGGCGGCGACGAAGCCGAATCCCCGGCCGAGGCGGCACCTGGCGCGGAGGAAAAGGCGCACAAGGCCGAGGTCGTGAGCCTCGACAAGTTCCGCAAGTAACGCCGTCCGGGCCTGGGGCGCGACGGATGCCGCGCGGGGTTGCCGGGTTGCACCGCCCGATCAAGACGGGGACGCGCCCGACCGAGGTGGGGAAGGCACGACGCGGGCGTGACGGGGCGGGCGCGCCCCCACAGCGGACGCGACGGCGAAGAAAAAGAATGAACCGCGAACGGGGGAGGGGCGAAAGGGCGGCTGTTGGCCCGAACCTGACGGTATGCCACTGCATACCGATTGATCTCGCGCCGCGCGCAGCCTATGACGGCAGCGCAACATCAAGGAGCCCGTGCCATGACCCGCATCGAGACCGACAGCTTTGGCCCGCTGGAGGTGCCCGCCGACAAATACTGGGGCGCGCAGACCCAACGCTCGGTGCAGAATTTCCGCATCGGCTGGGAACGCCAGCCGGTCGCCATCATTCGCGCGCTTGGGGTGATCAAGAAGGCGGCAGCCGAGGTCAACTTGGCCAGCGGTGCCCTTGATGCGAAACTGGGCCGCGCCATTGCCGCCGCCGCGCAAGAGGTGATCGACGGCAAATTCGACGACAACTTTCCACTGGTGGTGTGGCAGACCGGCTCGGGCACCCAATCCAACATGAATGCCAACGAGGTAATCTCGAATCGAGCGATCGAGATGCTGGGCGGGGTCAAGGGTTCGAAGCAGCCGGTGCATCCCAACGACCATGTGAACATGGGGCAAAGCTCGAACGACACCTTCCCGACCGCGATGCACGTGGCCATTGCCATGAGCGCGCGCGACGTGCTGCTGCCGGGGATGGCCAGACTGCACACCGCGCTGGCGGCAAAATCGGTCGAGTTCAGGGACATCATCAAGATCGGCCGCACCCACACCCAGGATGCCACCCCGCTGACCCTGGGGCAGGAGTTCTCCGGCTATGCCCATCAGGTGGCGCAGGGGATCATGCGCATTCGCAAGATCCTGCCCGAGATCTGCGAGCTGGCGCAGGGAGGCACGGCGGTGGGCACCGGGCTCAATACCAGAAAGGGCTGGGACGTGGCGATTGCCGCGAAGATTGCCGAAATCACCGGCCTGCCGTTCGTGACCGCGCCCAACAAGTTCGAGGCGCTGGCCGCCCATGACGCCATGGTGATGTTCTCGGGGGCGCTGAAATCGGTGGCGGCGGGGCTGTTCAAGATCGCCAACGACATCCGCCTGCTGGGCTCGGGGCCGCGGTCAGGCTTGGGTGAGCTGATTCTGCCGGAAAACGAGCCGGGCAGCAGCATCATGCCGGGCAAGGTCAACCCGACCCAGGCCGAGGCCCTGACCATGGTCTGCGCCCATGTCATGGGCAACGATGCGGCGGTCGGGTTCGCGGGCAGCCAGGGCCATTTCGAGCTCAATGTCTATAACCCGATGATGGCCTACAACGTGCTGCAATCCATGCAGCTTCTGGGCGATGCGGCAACCAGTTTCTGCGACAACATGGTAGCCGGGATCAAGGCCGACGTGGCGCGGATCGATCGGCTGATGCGCGAGTCGCTGATGCTTGTGACCGCGCTGGCCCCGACCATCGGTTATGACGCGGCCACCAAGGTGGCCAAGACCGCTCACCATAACGGCACCACCCTGCGCGAGGAGGCGATTGCCTTGGGCTATGTCGATGGCGCGACCTTTGACCGGGTGGTGCGGCCACAGGACATGATCGGTCCCCACGACTGAGGGCAGGGATGGCGCAGATCGTCAACCTAAGGGCGGCGCGCAAGGCGCAGGCGCGGGCGGCACGCAAGGTCGCGGCGGATGCCAACGCCGCGAAGTTCGGCCTCACCCCCGCCGAGCGCGATCTGCAATCGGCGCGCGCGGCCAAGGCCAGGCGCTTGCTCGACGGCCACGCCCGCGCCGCGCCCGAGCCGACATGACGGCGCGCCCGGTCAAGCACTCGCTGACCTTGCACGGCCACCGCACCTCGGTGTCGCTGGAAGCCGAGTTCTGGCGCGCGTTTCGCGAGATTGCCGCCGCCCGCGGGGTTCCGATCAACACCCTCGCGGCCGAAATCGACGATGCGCGCCAGACCGATGCCGGGCTGGCCTCGGCGATCCGGGTGTTCGTGCTGCGCCATTTTCGCCGCTGAGGGCGGACACTCATCCCTTCCTTGCGGTCGGTCTTCGCTGCTGTGCGTGACCAGCTGGCAAGGGGAAGGTGCAGGTTTCTGTTGCCAGGTACCTGCGGACCCCGCCTCGAGCGGCTAAGCCCGGGGACTTGGTTTCGGCGACTCGAACTGCTTACGCAGCCAGAGCCATTGCCGGAGCACGGTTGTCATTGGCAACTGTACATTTCGGACCGATAACGGTGGTACCTCACCGAGCGAAAGCTGGCCCCTTTAGACGTTCGTCGATCCTGTTTCGGCCCCCTCCGCCCCCAATGAGGGAATGATGGTGGAGCCGCCGGGTACCGCCCCCGGGTCCGATCCGCGTATTACGGGTGCGTTTATCGCCATAGTCAGAGTCGCCCCTGACAGCACGAACATAGGTGGAGAGGGGTGCTGGCGCAAGGTGGCGCGCGGGGCCTCGCGCCGGCGCCGAACGACGCGCCCGAGCCGAACGCGCAGCGCCGGGGCGGTTCGGCCGGGGCGAAAGGATATTTCGCCAAGTGAGAAAGGCGTGAATGAAGATGCCCGGGCGCCGGGCCCGGGCATGGTCGCGGGTAATGGGGGCGGGCTCAGAAACCGGCCTTGATGTTCTCGAACTCGGTGAGCATGCGGTCGCGCATTTCCGAGCTGATCGGCACCTGCGGCAGCAGGGTGCCCTCGATCGGGTTCACGTCAGCCGCCACCAGCGCTTCGGCCGGAATTGTGGCCATCGCCACCGGGTTGGTCGAGGCGTAGCCGAAGTTTTCCAGCAGCCCCTTGGCCGAGCCGTGATCGAGCCAGGCGTTGATGAAATCATAGGCCTTGTCTTCGGATCCGGGTGCGCCCTTGACGTTGACGTAGCCGCAGAACCAGGTCGATGCGCCTTCCTTGGCCTGGCGCTGGAAGCCCACCGGGAAGTTCTCGGAGCGCATCAGCGCGATCGAGTCGTTCCACGACCAGGCCACCTGCACCTCGCCCGAGGCCATCAGTTGCGACAGCTCTGACGGGTCGGCCCAATAGGCGCGCACATTGGGGTGAACCGCGCGCATCCAGGCGGCGGCGGCCTGGAACTGCTCTTCGGTGATGTTGCTCCAGTCGCTGACGCCGGTGGCCAGCAACGCCAGCGACCACATGTCATCGACGTTGTCGGGCAGCGAGATGCGGCCGGCATATTTCGGGTTGGCAAACACCTGCAGGGTCGCCACGTCCTCGGCCGGCACGGTTTCGGTATTGTAGGCGACAGCGGTGAAGGCCCCGTCGGTCGGGATATACCAGACGCCGGTATCATCCTTGAAGATCGGCGAGTTGGTGAAGCGCGGGTCGATCTCGGAGTAGTTCGGAATGCGACTGACATCCCAGGGCTCGATCAGACCCGCGTCGCGGTATTTCGATACCATCTGCGAGCACGGGTGCACCACGTCGGCCTTGAAGCCCGACGACACTTTCTGGAAGGCCTCGTCGTCGTCACCGAACAGCGCGTAGGTTGGCATCTGGCCATACTTGGCGACATAGCTTTCGATCAGGGCCTGTGACTCGAAACCGGCCCAGTCGAACACCACCAGATCGGCGTCAGCGGCGAAAGCCGGTGTCGCCAGGGCCAGCGCGGCGCTGGCCAACAGAAAATTGCGCATAGACATGACACTCCCTATTATTTGACGGGTGGCTTGTCCCACATGGGGCAGCCTACTCCATGGCCTGACGCTAGAGCACCGACTTGCCCGGCTCAAGGAGTTTGTGGAAAATCACCTGGCCCGCCGGTTGCGCCACAGCTGATGACGTAACGGAACCGCGGTGAGCGGGCGCGAGGGGAGACTGGCGGGGCGGCCCTTGCGATGGCTGGTGAGGCTGCTAGGCTGTTTCGGCAAAGGCCGGAGGAATGATGACCCCGCTGGATGTCGATTTCGTGCGCAGCAATTTTCCCGCGTTCGCCAGCCCGACGTTGGCCGGGCAGGCGTTCTTCGAGAACGCGGGCGGATCCTACACCTGTCGGCCGGTGATCGAGCGGCTGACCCGGTTCTACCATGAGCGCAAGGTGCAGCCCTATGCGCCTTATCCCGCGTCGCAACTGGCGGGGGCCGAGATGGACGAGGCGCGCACACGGCTGGCGGCGCTGATGGGGATCAAGCACGACGAGCTGTCGTTCGGGCCTTCGACCAGCGCCAACACCTACGTGCTGGCGCAGGCGGTGCGGCAGTGGCTGGCGGGCAAGGGCGGCGCGATCGTGGTGACCAATCAGGATCATGAGGCCAACTCGGGCGTCTGGCGACGGCTGGCGGCCGACGGGGTCGAGCTGCGCGAATGGCGGATCGATCCCGACTCGGGGCATCTTGATCCGGCGGACCTGAGCACCCTTTTGGCCGACGGCAAGGTGCGGCTGGTGTGTTTTCCGCACTGCTCGAATGTGGTGGGCGAAATCAACCCGGTGGCCGGTATTTGCGCGATGGTGCGGGCGGCGGGGGCCTTCAGTTGCGTCGATGGCGTAAGCTACGCGCCGCATGGCTTCCCCGACATCCCGACCCTGGGGCCGGATATCTATCTGTTTTCCGCCTACAAGACCTATGGCCCGCACCAGGGCGTCATGGTGATCCGGCGCGGGGTCGGGGCGGCGCTGCCGGCGCAGGGGCACTATTTCAATGCCGATGTGCTGCCCAAGCGCTTTACCCCGACCGGGCCGGATCATGCTCAGGTCGCGGCCTGCGCCGGGATGGCGGATTATGTCGATGCGCTTTACGTGCATCATTTCGGCGGCAAGGCCGAGCTGCTGGCGCGGGGCAGGGCGGTGCACGGGCTGATGCGCAGCCACGAAGTGCGGCTGTTGCAGCCGCTGCTCGATTTTCTGGCGGGACGCAATGATGTCCGCCTGCTTGGGCCAAGCCGGGCCGAGGCGCGCGCGCCGACGGTGGCGGTGGCCCTGGGCCGCCCCGCCGAGCCGGTGGCGGCGGCACTGGCCGGGCATGGCATCATGGCGGGGGGCGGCGATTTCTACGCAGTGCGGCCGCTGGAGGCGATGGGGATCGACCCGGCGCACGGTGTGCTGCGGCTGAGTTTCGTCCATTACACCACCCAGGCCGAGGTCGCCCGCGCGATCATCGCGCTGGATCAGGTGCTGTGACCGAGTGTCGCCCCGCGGGGGGCTGGCTGCCCCCCGCACCCCCCCGCGGATATTTGGGAAAGGGAGAATGGGCACGGTGTCGGAGGGGCCGTTGATCCTGTGGTTCAGGCGCGATCTGCGGCTGGACGATCAGCCGATGCTGGCGCAAGCGGTGGCCACCGGGCAGCCGCTGCTGGCGGTGTTCATTCTCGATCCCGAGACCGAGGCGATCGGGGCGGCGGCGCTTTGGCGGCTGGGGCTGGCGCTGCAGTCGTTTGCGCAGCGGCTGGCGGCTCTGGGCAGCCGGTTGATCCTGCGGCGGGGCAAGGCGCTGGCGGTGCTTGAGGCGCTGATTGCCGAGACCGGCGCGGTGGGGGTGCACTGGTCGCGGCTTTACGACCCGGCGGCACAGGCGCGCGATCGGGGGGTAAAGGCCGCGTTGCGGGCACGCGGGGTGGCGGCGGTCAGCCACGGCGGGCATCTGCTTCATGAGCCGTGGCAGGTGGCAGCCGGGCACGGCGGGCCTTACCGGGTTTACACCCCTTTCTGGCAGGCGGTGAAGGGGCGGGATCCGGGCGCGGCTTTGCCGGCTCCTGCAGGGATGCGCGCGCCCGCGCGCTGGCCTGCCAGCGCGGCGCTGGCCGACTGGCGGATGGATCGGGCGATGGCGCGCGGGGCCGCAGTGGTGGCGGGTTGGCAGACGGTGGGCGAGGCTGCGGCCATGGCGCGGCTGGAGCGGTTCGTGGCCGGGCCGATCGGCGCCTACGCCAGTGCGCGCGACCGGCCCGACCTGCCCGGCACCTCGCGGTTGTCGGAGAACCTGACTTATGGCGAGATCGGGGTGCGCCGGGTCTGGCATGCCGCTATGCGGGCCTGGCACGAGGGGAGCGCCGGGGCCGAGGCGTTTCTGAAAGAGGTGGTCTGGCGCGAGTTCGCCTATCATCTGCTGCATCACACGCCGCATATCGTGGAGCGAAACTGGCGCGCCGACTGGGATGGCTTTCCGTGGCGGGCCGACAACCAGGATGCCGAGCGCTGGCGGCGCGGGCTGACGGGCGAGCCCTTCGTCGATGCCGCGATGCGCGAGATGTGGGTCACCGGAACCATGCACAACCGCGCCAGGATGATTGCCGCCAGCTACCTGACCAAGCATCTGCTGACCGACTGGCGGGTTGGGCTGGCGTGGTTTGCCGACTGTCTGACCGACTGGGATCCGGCGGCCAATGCGATGGGGTGGCAGTGGGTGGCGGGCTCGGGGCCGGATGCCGCGCCGTGGTTTCGCATCTTCAATCCTGCCGCTCAGGCCGCGAAGTTCGACCCCTTCGGCAGCTACCGCCAGCGTTTCATTGCCGAGTTGTCGCCCAGCCCCGGCCCCGAGGCGCTGGCCTGGTTTGCGACTGTGCCGCGGGGCTGGGGGCTCGACCCCGCCGCCCCCTATCCGGCGCCGATGATCGCGCTTGCCGCCGGTCGTGCGCGGGCGCTGGCGGCTTATGGCGCCGGTGCCGCAGGCTGAGGGCACGAAATCATGGCGGCAGCCCTTGCGCCGGGGCGGCGGTCGGGCGAGACTGGCGGTCGCGCCGCCGCGGCGGCCCGCCCGAAGGTTTGCCATGCCCACTGCCCCCCGACTGGTTGCCGCCCTGCTGTTCGCTGCACTGGGCTATCTTGCGGCCGAGGCCTTCAAGCCGACCATGCCCGAGGGCACTCGGTTCGGTTACTTCAGTCTGATCTGCGCCGCCCTGGGGCTGGCCTGCGGCTGGCAGGTGATGGGCAAGCTGGCCGGGCGCGGCTACGGTGTGGCGATCACAGTGGGCATCCAGACCGCGGCCACCCTGACTTTTCTGGCGCTGCTGGGGTTCTGCTTCTATCTGATGATCGAGCGCGCGCTGGATCACCGTTATGGCCACGATGTGATCAAGGCGTTGCAGGCAGTGTTTGAGCTTTTGCTGGAAAATGGTGCCCGGATGCTGGCGCCGCCGGTTTTGGGCACACTGCTGGCCGGGGCGGGGCTGGGCGGAGTGGCAACGGAATGGGTGGCAAAGCGGTGGCGGTGATCTGATGGAACATCTGTTCTTTTACGGCACCTTGTGCCACCTGCCGCTGCTGCGCGCGGTGTTGGGGCGCGAGGCCGAGGTCGAACCCGCGGTGCTGCCCGATCACGCGGTTTTCTGGGCGCAGGGGCAGGCGTTTCCATTGATTCAGGCGGTGCCCGGCGGGCGTGCGGTCGGGGTGTTGCTGCGTGATTCCACGCCGCAGGATGTGGCGCGGCTCGATTTCTACGAAGGCACCGGCTTTGGCTATGACCGCCGCGAGGTCAAGGTGCTGGCCCCCGGTGGTGCGGTCGCGGCGCAGGTGTATTTTCCGCGGGGCGAGCAGCAGGCACAGCCGGGGGTGGAATGGTCGCTGGCCGACTGGGTGACGCGCTGGGGCGCGACGGTGGTGGCCACGGCAGGCGATTTCATGGCGCTGATGGGGGCCAGGCCCGCCGCCGAGGTGGGCGCGCGCTACCAGCAGATGCTGGCGCGCGGGGCCAGCCGGGTGCGGGCGGCGGCATCCAACCCGACCGGGCGGCGGCGTCATGCCGAAAGCGACGACGTGGTGGTGGAAGGGTTTTGCCAGAGCTACGCCGATTTTTTTGCGGTCGAAGATTATTGTCTGCGCTATCGTCGCTTCGATGGCTCGCTGAGCGCGCCGGTTGCGCGCGCGGCGTTCGTGTCGTGCGACGCGGTGACGGTGCTGCCCTATGACCGGCGCCGCGACCGGGTGCTGCTGGTCGAGCAGTTCCGGGTGGGCGCGATGGCACGCGGCGACCCGCAGCCGTGGCTGCTTGAGGCGATCGCGGGCCGCATCGACCCCGGCGAAAGCCCCGCCGATTGCGCCCGGCGCGAGGCGGTGGAAGAGGCGGGGCTGACGCTCGGTGATCTGCTGCCGGTGGCGGGCTACTACCCTTCGCCCGGGGTCAAGACCGAATACCTCTATTCTTATGTCGCCCTTTGCGATCTGCCCGACAGGGTGGCGGGGATCTTCGGTCTGGCGAGCGAGGCCGAAGACATCCGCGGCCACCTGCTGGCCTACGACGATTTCAGTGCTCTGCTGGCCAGCGGCGAGATCAACAATGCGCCCTTGCTGCTGAGCGGGCTTTGGCTGGCGCGCGAGCGCGGTCGGCTGCGCGCGGGTTGACCCGGTTACGCAAAAGGTCGGAACCAGTTGCTCGTCACTCCGGTGCGGGCGTTCCGCGCTGGTGCCAGCGAACAACGACCGAAGGGGAGTGGTGAGCGGGGCCGGGTGAGGTCAAGTCGAAGGTGACTTCTTGGCCCTAAGCGCGGTGCGCGCCCGCCGCCAGGGCCGCGACATTTGCCAGCACCTTTGCCACCGGCTGACCGGCGCCGATGTCATGCACGATCGCCGAGCCCACCACGCAACCATCGGCAATGGCGGCGATTTCCCGGGCGGCGTCGGGGGTCGTGATGCCGAATCCGACGACCACCGGCAGGTTGGTGTGAGCCTTGATCCGCGCCACTTCGGGGGCCACGTCGGCGGGCTTCGCCGCTGCCGCCCCGGTGATGCCGGTGATCGAGACGTAATAGACAAAGCCAGAGGTGTTGGTCAGCACCTTCGGCAGGCGTTTGGCGTCGGTGGTTGGCGTCGCCAGCCGGATAAAGTTCAACCCTGCCGCCTGCGCCGGGAGGCACAGCTCGGCGTCCTCCTCGGGCGGCAGATCGACCACGATCAGCCCGTCGATCCCGGCAGCCTTGGCTTCGGCCAGAAAGCGCGGCACCCCGCGCGAATGGATCGGGTTGTAATAACCCATCAGCACGATCGGGGTGGTGCTGTCGAGCTGGCGGAACGCCGTCACCATATCCAGCGTCTTTTGCAGCGTTTGCCCGCCCTCGAGCGCGCGCTGGCCGGCAAGCTGGATGGTCTTGCCATCGGCCATCGGATCGGTGAAGGGCATGCCGAGTTCGATGATGTCCACCCCCGCGCCGGGCAGGCCCCGCATCACCGCCAGCGAAGTGGCGAGATTCGGGTCGCCCGCCATGATATAGGCGACAAAAGCCTTGCGGCCCTTGGCCTTGATCGCGGCAAACCTGGTGTCGATCCGTGTCATGGCTTCCCCCTTGGCCTACGGCTGCGGTGTGCACGGGCGGGGCGGAAAAATCAAGGGCCGTTGCGGCTCAGAAGCGCCAGCGGGTGCGCAGCTCGATCATGTTGACGCCGGGGTTGCTGTTGGCGGTGCCGGCGTTCGACTTGTGCGTGACCGCCAGCGAAAGCGACAGCCGGTCGTTGATCTGCCGCCCGAATCCAAGCAGGCTGCGGATCTCGAAATGACTGCCAAGATCGGCCTGCGAGTTGTTGCCGCCGAAATATCCCGGCATCACGCTGGCCTCGATGAAATATCGCTTCGGCATCGGCCAAAGGGCGGCCAGCCCGCCGCCCGCCCAGTATTCGCCGTTGTCGTGCAGGTCAATCGCCCCGGCCAGCGCAAGGTCGGCCCGCCCGAGGTGCCAGATCGGATCCGAATGCAGCTCCAGCTGGATGATGGAGCTTTCGCTGCTGCCGGGACCCGAGTCGACGGTCGTGCCAAAGCCGAACACCAGATCGGTCGCCGCCGCTGGCGAGGCAAGAAGGAGCACAGTGAGAGCCGCGAATGTCGGGCGCATTGCGCACCTCGATGATGACTGTCTCAAGTCATCAAACGCCAGGCGCATCCTATTGACAATGCACGTGTTTTCACAAGAAAATGACCGTGTGCCGTGTAACGTTTACGCCATTGCGTATTGCCGGGGCGGCCGCTTGCTGCGACGATCTTGCCAGACTCGTTTCAAATCCGCTATCCTGAACTCAGCTTTCCCGCCTGCGGCAGCCATGGCCACGATCCGCTTCACCTCGCATCTGGTGCGCCATCGGCCGACCCCGGTGATTGTGGCGCATGGTGCAAGCGTGGCGGCGGTGCTGCGCGCGGGCCTTGGCGGTGACGATCTGCTGCGCGGCTACGTTCTTGATGAGCACGGGCGGCTGCGCAAGCATGTCAACATCTACCTTGACGGTCACCTGATCGGCGATCGGCTGCGGCTGAGCGATCCGGTGCGGCCGGAGTCGGAAATCTACGTGTTGCAGGCGCTGTCGGGCGGTTAGAAAGGAAGGATTATGGCACGGCTCTGGGTCGGCAGTCGCAAGGGGTTGTTTCGGTATCACCTCGGTGCGGCGGGATGGGCGTTGGCCGGGCCGCCGGCTTTTCTGGCAGCGCCAGTGACGGCAGTGCTTGAGGATGGCCGCGACGGCGCGATCTATGCCGCCCTCAGCCACGGCCATTTCGGCTGCAAGTTGCATCGCTCGGATGACGGCGGCAAGACTTGGGTCGAGCTGCCCGCCCCCGCCTATCCGCCGTCGGATGCGCCCGACGCCCCGGCGCTGGAGCTGATCTGGGTGATCGCCCCGGGTGGGGCGGACGAGCCGGGTGCGCTGTGGGCCGGCACCATTCCGGGCGGGCTGTTTCGCTCCGATGATCGCGGCGCAAGCTGGCGGCTGTGCACCGGGCTCTGGGATCGCCCCGAGCGCCAGACCTGGGCGGGCGGCGGCTATGATCACCCCGGGCTTCATTCCATCCTGGTCGATCCGCGCGCTTCGGCGCATGTCACGGTGGCGGTCTCGACTGGCGGGGTGTGGACCACATTCGACCGTGGCCTAAGCTGGCGGTTGGGCGGGGCGGGGCTGCGCGCCGACTACATGCCGCCGGGGCAGGAATACGATCCGCTGATGCAGGACGTGCACCGGCTTGCCGCAGCACCCGGCGACCCCGACCGGGTATGGTGCCAGCATCATTGCGGCATTTTTGTATCCGACGACGGCGGTGTTAGTTTTCGCGAAAGCCGCGCGGTGCGCCCGTCGGCCTTCGGCTTTGCGGTGGTCGCCGATCCGAACGATCGCGACCACGCCTGGTTTGTGCCCGCCATCAAGGACGAGCTGCGGGTGCCGGTCGATGCTCGGCTGGTGGTGACCGAGACCCACGATGGCGGCAGCCATTTTACCAGCCTGTCACGCGGGCTGCCGCAGACGGACGCCTACGACCTGATCTACCGCCACGCTTTGGCCATTGACGACGCGGGGCAGGCCCTGGCGATGGGATCGACCACCGGCAATCTCTGGCTGTCGGACAACCGGGGGGCCGACTGGCGGCTTCTGTCGGCCCATCTGCCGCCGATCGCCTGCCTGGCCTTCGCGCCGTGAGGCGCAAATTGTGGTGGCTGCTCCGGTCGATCGCTTGCACACCGCGTGTCTGGAATTATTATCCCATTCGTATTGTTCGTCTCTTGCTTCCTCGTCGTGCGCGAGCGTTGCGAAAAGGGATCGGGATTCCCGGTCACCCGATTGCGCCGCGCCCGCCGCCGCTGCGACCTTGACCCGCGCGCGCCTAGCCCCTATGCCCCAGCCGTTGCGGGCCCCACCTGATGCGGGCAAGGAGGGCGGATCATGGGTTTCAAGATGGGGATCGTCGGAATGCCGAACGTCGGCAAATCGACACTGTTCAACGCGCTGACCCGCACGGCGGCGGCGCAGGCGGCCAATTTTCCGTTCTGCACCATCGAGCCGAACGTCGGCGAAGTGGCGGTGCCCGACGCGCGGCTGGTGAAGCTGGCTGCGATCGCCGGCTCGAAAGCGATCATCCCGACCCGGATGACCTTTGTCGATATCGCCGGCCTGGTGCGCGGCGCCAGCAAGGGCGAGGGTCTGGGCAACCAGTTTCTCGCCAACATCCGCGAATGCGACGCCATCGCTCATGTGCTGCGCTGCTTTGAAGACGGCGACATCACCCATGTCGAGGGCCGGATCGATCCGGTGGCCGACGCCGAAACCATCGAGACCGAACTGATGCTGGCCGATCTCGAATCGATCGAGCGGCGGCTGGCCAACCTCGCGCGCAAGATCCGGGGCGGCGACAAGGATAGTGCCGATCAAGACCGCCTGCTGCGCGCCGCCCAGGTGGCGCTTGAGGCCGGGCACCCCGCCCGCAGCGTCAAGGTCGCTGCGGATGACCAGCGCGCCTGGCGGCTGCTGCAACTCCTGACGGCCAAGCCCGTGCTTTACGTCTGCAATGTCGAGGAAGCCTGCGCCGCCAGCGGCAACCCGCAGTCCGACCGGGTGGCGGCGATGGCGACCGGGCAGGGGGCGGCAATGGTGGTGATCTCGGCCCGGATCGAGGAAGAGATCAGCCAGCTTCCCGCCGACGAGGCGGCGATGTTTCTTGAAGAAATGGGGCTGCACGAGGCGGGGCTGGATCGCCTGATCCGGGCAGGCTATCAACTGCTGGGTTTGCAGACCTATTTTACCATCGGTCCGAAAGAGGCTCGCGCCTGGACTATCCCCAAGGGCACCCTGGCGCCGCAGGCGGCGGGGGTGATCCATGGCGATTTCGAGAAGGGCTTCATTCGCTCGGAAACCATCGGCTACGACGATTACGTGGCCGGCAACGGCGAGGCCGGGGCGAAAGAGGCGGGCAAGTTCCGCATTGAGGGCAAGACCTATCAGGTGCAGGACGGCGACGTGCTGCATTTCCTGTTTAACGCCTGACCTTGCGCAAGACGGATGACAAGGCGCAGCCCGCGCCCTATCGTGCGCGGCACACGGAGCAGGGGGGCAGAGTGCCGAGGAAGATTGGCGAGGTCTCGTTCTGGTATGCCGATATCGGCCTGCCCGCGCCCCGACCGGCGCTGGCGGGCGACGCTACGGCCGATGTCTGCATCGTCGGCGCCGGCTATACCGGGCTGTGGGCCGCCTATTACCTCAAACAGGCGCAGCCCGATCTTGACGTGGTGGTGGTGGAACGCGAGTTCGCGGGCTTCGGGGCCTCAGGGCGCAATGGCGGTTGGCTGACCGGCGGCTTTGCCTGGAACCATGATCGTTATCTTTCCACCGGCAGCGCGCAGGGGGTACGGGACATGGTGGCGGCCATGGGCGGCACGGTGGCCGAGGTGATCAGGGTGGCGCAGGCCGAAGGGATTGACGCCGATATCCTGCGCACCTGTGAGCTGATGGTGGCCACCAACCCGGCGCAACTGGCGCGGGCAACGGCCGAAGTGGCGCGCCGCCGCGCCTGGGGCGAGACGCGCGTGCATCCGATCTCGGCCGCTCAGGTGCAGGCAAGGGTCAGTATTCCGGGCGCGCTTGGGGCGATGGTGGTGGGCGGGGTGGCGCGAGTGCAGCCGGCCAAACTGGTGCAGGGCCTCGCGCGCGCGGTGGAGCGGCTGGGGGTGCGTCTGGTCGAAGGCACAACTGTTTTGGAGCTGGCCAAGGGCGTCGTCACCACCGACCACGGGGTAATCCGCGCCCCCGTCATCCTGCGCGCCACCGAAGGTTTCACCGCCACCCTGGCGGGGGCGCGGCGCGACTGGCTGCCGCTCAATTCGGCGCAGATCGTCACCGCCCCGCTGCCGCCCGCAATGTGGACCCGGATCGGCTGGGAGGGGCATGAAATCCTGGGCGATTTTGCCAATGCCTATTGCTATTGCCAGCGCACCCGCGAAGGCCGCATCGCGGTTGGCGCGCGCGGAGTGCCGTACCGGATGGGATCCGGGATCGACCACCGCGGCGAGCCCGACCGCGAAACCATTCGCCGCCTGGTCACCATCCTGCACCGACACTTTCCCGAAACCGTCAGCCTGCCGGTCGAGCACGCCTGGTGCGGTGTGCTGGGGGTGCCGCGCGACTGGTGCGCCACCGTCGGGCTGGATCCGGCCACCGGCATCGGCTGGGCCGGGGGCTATGTGGGGGTGGGGGTCTCGACCTCGAACCTCGCCGGACGCACCCTGGCCGACCTGGTGCTTCGCCGCGATACCGACCTGGTCCGCCTGCCCTGGGTCAACCGCCGGGTGCGCCGCTGGGAGCCCGAGCCGCTGCGCTGGCTCGGGGTGCGGGGCATGTATGGCTTGCTGGGTCTGGCCGACCGCCGCGAGGCGCGCTCGGGCGGCCCGCCCTCGCGTCTCGCGACCCTTGGCAACTGGCTGACCGGCCATTAGCGCCCGGGCAGCGCGACCTCGCAACTCCCGGTGGCGTCGCCACCCATGTTCAGCGCCAGGGCGATGTGGCCGGGCCGGGGTGAAACGCGGGTCAGCCGGCGCGGGAATTGCGTTTGCGTTCAAGCTGGTTGAGATAGCGCTTGCGCATCCGCACGTTCTTAGGCGTGACCTCGACCAGCTCATCGGTGTCGATATAGGCAATCGCCTGCTCCAGCGACAGCTTGACCGGGGGGGTCAGGCGCACCGCCTCGTCGGTGCCCGAGGCGCGCACGTTGGTCAGCTTCTTACCCTTCAGCGGGTTCACGTCGAGATCGTTTTCGCGCGCGTGCTCGCCGATGATCATGCCCTCGTAAACCGCTTCCTGCGGGCCGATGAACAGATGACCGCGCTCTTCGAGGTTCCACAGCGCGTAAGGCACCGAGACCCCGTTTTCCATCGACACCAGCACGCCGACCCGGCGGCCCTGGATCGGACCCTTGTGCGGCGCCCATGCGTGGAACACCCGGTTCAGCACCCCGGTGCCGCGGGTATCGGTCAGGAATTCGCCGTGGTAGCCGATCAACCCGCGTGACGGCACGCGGGCGATGATGCGGGTCTTGCCGACCCCGGCCGGTTTCATTTCCACCAGTTCGCCGCGCCGCGGGCCGGTGATCTTTTCGATCACCGAGCCGGTGTATTCATCGTCAACGTCGATGGTGACTTCCTCGATCGGCTCCAGCCGCTGGCCGTTTTCTTCGCGAAACAGCACCCGCGGGCGCGAAATCGACAACTCGAACCCCTCGCGGCGCATGTTCTCGATCAGCACACCCATCTGCAACTCGCCCCGCCCGGCCACCTCGAACGCATCGCCCGAAGCGGTATCCGAGACCTTGATCGCCACGTTGAGTTCGGCCTCGCGCATCAGGCGCTCGCGGATCACCCGGCTTTGCACCTTGGAGCCGTCCTTGCCCGCGAGCGGCGAGTCGTTGATGCCGAAGGTCACGGAAATCGTCGGCGGGTCGATCGGCTGGGCGGGAAGGGCGGTATCGAGCTCGAGTGCGCACAGGGTATCGGCCACGGTGGCGCGCGACATCCCGGCCAGGGTGACGATGTCGCCCGCTTCGGCAACCTCGATCGCGTTTTGCGACAGGCCGCGGAAGGCCAGCACCTTGGAGACCCGGAACTGTTCCAGTTTCTCGCCGGTGCGCGACAGCGCCTTGATGGTCTCGCCCGCGCGCAGCCGGCCCGATTCAACCCGACCTGTCAGGATGCGGCCGATGAACGGGTCGGCCGACAGGGTGGTGGCCAGCATCTGGAACGGCTCGTCGCGCCGCGCCACCTGCGCGGGCTGAGGCACGTGCGACAGGATCAGCTCGTAAAGGGCGGTCAGATCGTGGCGCGGACCGTCAAGGGTGGTATCGGCCCAACCCGCCCGACCCGAGGCATAAAGATGCGGGAAATCAAGCTGGTGGTCGTCGGCGCCGAGGTTGGCGAAAAGATCGAACACCTCATTCAGCGCCCGGTCAGGCTCGGCGTCGGGTTTGTCAACCTTGTTGAGCACCACGATCGGGCGCAGGCCAAGCGCCAGCGCCTTGGCGGTGACGAATTTGGTCTGCGGCATCGGGCCTTCGGCGGCATCGACCAGCAGCACCACGCCATCGACCATCGACAGAATCCGTTCGACCTCGCCGCCGAAATCGGCGTGACCGGGGGTATCGACGATGTTGATGCGCTTGCCGTGCCATTCCAGCGAGGTGCATTTTGCCAGAATCGTGATGCCGCGTTCGCGCTCAATGTCGTTGCTGTCCATCGCGCGCTCGGCCACGGCCTGGTTGTCGCGGAAGGCCCCGGACTGTTTCAAGAGCTCGTCCACCAGGGTGGTCTTGCCATGGTCAACGTGCGCGATGATGGCGATGTTGCGAAGCTCCATCGGAAGGGTCTCTTTTCGGTTATGTCTGATGTTGGGGCGGCGTTACATCACGCCAGTGCGAAACGCCAGCGGAACCTTGCGCGGGCCCGGTTCTGCCGCTCAGGTGGCGATGTAGCGGTCGCGGCGGTGGTTGATGGCGATCACCAGATTGACCACCAGCGCGCCAAGAAAGCTGTAAGCAACTGTCGGCAGGTCGCGCAAGCCGAGGGCGAGCACGAACAGGGCGGCGTCGAACAGAAGCTGGGTCCAGCCGGCGCGAAAGCCGGTGCGGTCTTGCAGCACCAGCGCCAAGATGCCGACCCCGCCGAGGCTGGCGCCATGGCGAAACAGCGCCAGCAGCGCCGAGCCGGAGACCGCCCCGAACAGGGTCGCGCCGAACGCCGGGTTGATCCAGGCAAAGCTGATCCAATTCGGCATGATCATGCTGAGGCCGGACAGCAAGCCTACGGCGATGAAGGTCTTGAGGGTGAAGATCGCGCCCATCCGGCGGTAGCCGAGCCAGTAGAACGGCAGATTGATGGTGAAGAACACCGGCCCGAAGTCAAGGCCGGAGGTGTAGGAGACCAGCACCGCCAGCCCCGCCGTCTGGCCGGTGACCAGGCCAAGCTCGGTCAGAATCAGGATGCCGAACGCCGCCATGCCGGCACCGTAAGCGATGCCCTGCGCGTCTTCGATCAAGGTGTGATGGGCCGGATCGGTCATGGTGCGGGCAGGGTGTTGGGCGAATTGCAGCGGGGGGCTTTCCGCCCCCCGCACCCCCCGAGGATATTTCGGAAAAGGAGAATGGAAGGAAACGAGCGGGGGGCGGTCGCCGGCCGTTCAGCCGTTGAGGGACTTGTTGAGGGTTTCATTGACCTTTTCGAGGAAGCCGATGGTGGAGAGCCATTTCTGATCCGGGCCGACCAGCAGCGCCAGATCCTTGGTCATGAAGCCGGCTTCGACGGTATCGACGGTGGCTTGTTCGAGCGTGGTGGCAAAGCGCAGCAGTCGGGCGCTGTCGTCGAGTTTGGCGCGGTGCTTGAGGCCGCCGGTCCAGGCGAAGATCGACGCGACCGAGTTGGTCGAGGTTTCCTTGCCTTGCTGGTGCTGGCGGTAGTGGCGGGTGACGGTGCCATGCGCCGCCTCGGCCTCGACCGTCTGGCCATCGGGGGTCATCAGCACCGAGGTCATCAGGCCGAGCGAGCCGAAGCCCTGGGCCACGGTATCGGACTGAACATCGCCGTCGTAGTTCTTGCAGGCCCAGACATAGCCGCCCGACCATTTCATCGCCGAGGCCACCATGTCGTCGATCAGGCGGTGTTCGTAGGTGATGCCCTTCGCCTTGAACCGGTCGGCGAATTCCTCGTCGAAGACCTTCTGGAACAGATCCTTGAAGCGGCCGTCATAGGCCTTGAGGATGGTGTTCTTGGTCGAAAGATAGACCGGCCAGCCCAGGTTGAGGCCGTACTGCAGCGAAGCGCGGGCGAAGTCGATGATGCTGGCGTCGAGGTTGTACATGCCCATGACCACCCCGGCCGAGGGCGCGTCATAGACCTCGCGTTCGATCACGGTGCCGTCGTCGCCCACGAATTTCAGCGTCAGCTTGCCCTTGCCGGGAAAACGGAAATCGGTGGCCTTGTACTGGTCGCCGAAAGCGTGGCGGCCCATCACGATTGGCTTGGTCCAGCCCGGCACCAGGCGCGGCACGTTGCGGCAGATGATCGGCTGGCGGAAGATCACCCCGCCGAGGATGTTGCGCAGCGTGCCGTTCGGCGATTTCCACATTTGCTTGAGGTGAAATTCTTCGACCCGCGCCTCGTCGGGGGTGATGGTCGCGCATTTGACGCCGACGCCGTAGCGCTTGATTGCATTGGCGGCATCGACCGTGACCTGATCGCTGGTGCGGTCGCGTTCCTCGATGCCGAGATCGTAGTATTTCAGATCGAGGTCGAGGTAGGGCAGGATCAGCTGGTCCTTGATGAAATGCCAGATGATGCGGGTCATCTCGTCGCCGTCGAGTTCGACAACGGGGTTGGCTACCTTGATCTTGGACATCGGGGCCTCTAGGGGTTCAGGGATTCGGGTTGGTTGTGTTCTAACGCAATCGGGGCGGGATGGGAAGTGTTGTATGCAATTGCATACCGAAAATTCACCTGCCACACAACCACGCCAAAGGCGGGCTCAGCGCGAGACCGCGATCAGCCGCCGTTTCACGTAATCGGAAACCGTGTTGATCATCGGGGCCATGTGCGCCTCTTCATCGCTAAAGAAGTGATCCGCACCTTCGATCTGGGTGTGGGTGATGGTGATGCCCCGTTGTTCGTGCAGCTTGTTTACCAGATTCACCGTGTCTTTCGGCGGGGCGATGCGGTCGGCGGTGCCATTGATGATCAGGCCCGACGAGGGGCAGGGGGCAAGGAACGAAAAGTCATACATGTTGGCCGGCGGGGCGACCGAAATGAAGCCGGTGATTTCCGGACGGCGCATCAGCAGTTGCATCCCGATCCAGGCCCCGAAGGAAAACCCGGCCACCCAGCAGTGCTTGGCGTTCTGGTTCATGGTTTGCAGGTAGTCGAGCGCCGAGGCCGCATCCGACAGCTCGCCGATGCCCTGATCGTATTCGCCCTGACTGCGGCCGACGCCGCGAAAGTTGAAGCGCAACACCGTGAAGCCGAGTTTGTAAAAGGTGTAGTGCAGGTTATAGACCACCTTGTTGTTCATCGTACCGCCGAACTGCGGGTGCGGATGCAGGATGATGGCAATCGGCGCGTCGTGTTCCTTCTGGGAATGGTAACGGCCTTCCAGCCGCCCCTCGGGGCCGGCAAAAATCACTTCGGGCATGGGTTCAGCCTGTCTCTTTCTACCTCGGAAATTGTTGATTGATTCCCTCGGATAACCTAGAAGAATTCAAAAGCAGCGCCGCGGCCCCCGGTCGGGTGCCGCGCGATGATTGCCTGCGAGTTAAGCGGCCGCGGACTTGACGTCAATGGATTTGGAGAAATTGTCATGAAACTCTCGACCAAGGGGCGCTACGGCGTGGTGGCGCTGGCCGATCTTGCGCTGGCGCAAAAGCGCGGCGGGGCGGTCGAGATGGTGTCGCTGGCGGAGGTGTCGAAACGGCAAGACATCTCGCTGGCCTATCTCGAGCAGTTGTTCGTCAAGCTGCGCCGGGCCGGTCTGGTGGAAGCGGTGCGCGGGCCGGGGGGCGGCTACCGGCTCGCGCGCAGTGCCGATGCGATCAGGATCAGCGAGATCCTCGAGGCGGTCGAGGAAAGCGTCAGCGCGATGCACAGCGGCGCCGGGGCGAGCGGCGCGGTGTCGGGCACCCGGGCGCAGTCGCTGGCGAACCGGCTGTGGGAGGGGCTGTCGGCGCAGGTCTATGTCTATCTGCACCAGACCCGGCTGTCGGATGTGATCGGCTCGGAACTGCGGCCCTGTCCGGCGGTGCCGGCGCTGTTTCGGGTGGTGGATGAGGAATGAGGCGACGGGGTGGCGGCAAAGCCGGGGGTTTTCCACCCCCGGACCCCCGGAGGATATTTCGACAAAGGAGAATGGGTTTGACGTCGCGGGTCTATCTCGACTGGAATGCCACCACGCCGCTCAGGGCCGAAGCGCGGGCGGCGATGGCGGCGGCGATGGAGTGTCCTGGCAATCCGTCGTCGGTGCATGCCGAGGGGCGGGCGGCGCGGGCGCTGATCGAGCGGGCGCGTGCACAGGTGGCACGGGCCCTGGGGGCGGACGGGGCGGATGTCATTTTCACCTCGGGGGCGACCGAAGCCGCCGCCCTGGCCTGCGCCGGGCGCGGGCTGGTTGGCGCGGAGATTGAGCACGAGGCGGTGGCGGCGTGGTGCGCGCCCGGCTTGGCGGTGGACCGGTCGGGGCGGGTGACGGTGCCGGAACCCGATCGGACGGCGCTGCAATTGGCCAATTCTGAAACCGGGATTTTGCAGGATGTGCCGCCGGGGTTGGCGGTCTGCGATCTGACGCAAGCCTTCGGCAAGGTGCCGCTGGCGTTCAACTGGCTGAATTGCGACATGGCGCTGGTTTCGGCGCACAAGCTGGGCGGCCCCAAGGGGGTGGGCGCGCTGGTGGTGAAGCGGGGGTTGGACGTGACCTCGCGGATGCGCGGCGGCGGGCAGGAAATGGGGCGCCGGGCGGGGACCGAGAACCTGATCGGCATCGCCGGATTCGGGGCGGCGGCAGAAGCGGCGGCGCGCGATCTGGCGGCTGGGGTATGGCAGCGGGTGGCCGAAATTCGAAATATCCTGGAATCGGCATTGTCGGCGGAAACAAATGAGACTATTTTTGTCGGAAATGGAGTCGCGCGGCTGCCCAACACCCTGTGTCTGGTGACTCCTGGCTGGAAGGGCGAGACCCAGGTGATGCAGATGGATCTGGCGGGGTTCGCGGTCTCGGCCGGTTCGGCGTGCTCGAGCGGCAAGGTGCACACCAGCCGGGTGCTGCGGGCGATGGGGTTTGACGATCGGGCGGCGGCCTCGGCGATCCGGGTGTCGCTGGGGTGGCTGACAAGCCAAGACGACGTGCTGCGTTTTGCCGAAGTCTGGCAAAGTCAGCGTGACCGGTGGCGGGCGCGCGGCGCATGAAAAGAAGGAAGTGACGGCGATGACAGGCTCCAGCAGCGAGGCGGGCCCCGGCGGCGACAAGCGTCTGGCGCTGCGCGAGGGGGTTGACCGTGATACCGTCGATGCCGTGCACGCGATGGCAGGCAAATATAAGTACGGCTGGGAAACCGAGATCGAGACGGAATACGCGCCGAAGGGGCTTTCCGAAGACATCGTGCGGCTGATCAGCGCCAAGAACGATGAGCCGGAATGGATGCTCGAGTGGCGGCTGGCGGCCTATCGCCGCTGGGTCAATCTGGTCGAGCCGCACTGGGCGATGCTGCACTATCCGGTGATCGACTATCAGGACCAGTACTACTTCGCCCGCCCGAAAAGCACCGCGGGCAAGCCCAAATCGCTGGACGAGGTGGACCCCAAGCTGCTGGCCACCTATGCCAGGCTGGGCATTTCGTTGCAGGAGCAGGCGGTTCTGGCCGGGGTGGCGGGGGCGGAGGCCCCGCGTCAGGTGGCGGTCGATGCGGTGTTCGACAGCGTCTCTGTGGGCACCACCTTCAAGACCGAGCTGGCCAAGGCCGGGGTGATCTTCTGCCCGATCTCGGAAGCGATCCGCGAGCATCCCGAGCTGGTGCGCAAATACCTCGGATCGGTGGTGCCGCAGTCCGACAACTTCTTTGCCACCCTTAATTCGGCGGTGTTCACCGATGGCTCGTTCGTATTCATCCCGGCCGGGGTGCGCTGCCCGATGGAGCTTTCGACCTATTTCCGCATCAATGCCGAAAACACCGGCCAGTTCGAGCGCACCCTGATCATCGCCGAAAAGGGGGCCTACGTGAGCTATCTCGAAGGCTGCACCGCCCCCAGGCGCGACCTCGCGCAGCTGCACGCGGCGGTGGTCGAGATCGTGATCCTCGACGACGCCGAGGTGAAATACTCGACGGTGCAGAACTGGTATCCCGGCGACGAGCAGGGCCGGGGCGGAATTTACAACTTTGTCACCAAGCGCGCCGATTGCCGTGGCGCGCGCGCCCGGGTGATGTGGACCCAGGTCGAGACCGGCTCGGCCATTACCTGGAAATACCCCTCGTGCATCCTGCGCGGCGAGGGCAGTCAGGGCGAGTTCTATTCGATCGCCATCACCAACAACTTTCAGCAGGCCGATACCGGCACCAAGATGGTGCATCTGGGCAAGAACACCCGCTCGCGCATCGTCAGCAAGGGAATCAGCGCGGGCCGCGCCCAGAACACCTATCGCGGGCTGGTGACGATGCACCCCAGGGCCAGCACCAGCCGCAACTACACCCAGTGCGACAGCCTGCTGATCGGCGACCGATGCGGGGCACATACCGTGCCCTACATCGAGGTGCGCAACAATTCCAGCCGGGTCGAGCACGAGGCCACGACCTCGAAGGTCGATGACGACCAGTTGTTCTACTGCCGCTCGCGCGGGATGAGCGCGGAAGAAGCGGTGGCGCTGGTGGTGAACGGCTTTTGCAAGGAGGTGCTGCAGTCGCTGCCGATGGAATTCGCGATGGAAGCGCAGGCGCTGGTGGCGATCTCGCTGGAGGGGAGTGTGGGATGAACGCGGCAACAGACCGGCAGGAAAGCGATCTCGCAAGCATGGTCCGGCGCGCCAGTACCGCGCCTGACACCTACATCACTCCGGCCGGCACCCAGGTGGTGCGCGCCTGGGTCGAGGGTCGGCCGGTGTTCTTCTGCATCCGCAATCCGGCCGACCGGATTCAGCGCAAGCACAGCCGCGGCCGGTTCTACGAGCCGGAGGAACTGGCGCTGATTGCCGCCCATTTTCCGCGCGGCGGGGTGTTTTGCGACGTGGGGGCCAATATCGGCAACCACAGCCTCTATGCGCTGCTGTTTCTGGCCGCGGCGCAGGCAATCGTGTTCGAGCCGAACCCCGGCGCCTATGATCTGCTGATCGCCAATCTGGCGCTGAACTGGGTGGCCGACCGGGTGGATCTGTCGCATCTGGGCTATGGCCTTTCCGACCGTGAGCAGACCGGGTTGCAGATGCAACTGCATGACAACAATCTGGGGGCGACGCGGTTGGTCGAGGGCACCGGCGCGGGCACGATTGCGGTGCGCAGCGGTGACCAGATGCTTGCCGGGCGGCGGGTCGATTTCATCAAGATTGATGTCGAGGGCATGGAAATGGCCGCGCTGCGCGGGCTGGAAGCCACCATTGCCGCCTGCCGGCCACCGATCTTTGTTGAGCTCGAACATGAAAACCGCCCGGCGTTTCTCGATTGGACGGCCGCGCAGGGCTACCGGCTGGCCCATGAGGGGCGGCGCTTTCAGCACAACCAGAACCTGCTGATCGCGCCGCAACGAGACCGCTGATAACCTTGGAACGGAATTTGAATAATGCTTGAAATCAACAACCTGCACGTCAAACTTGAGGAAGAAGATAAAGTCATCCTCAAGGGCCTGAGCCTGTCGGTCAAGGCCGGGTCGGTGCATGCGATCATGGGGCCGAACGGCTCGGGCAAATCGACCCTGAGCTACGTGCTGGCAGGGCGCGACGGCTACCGGGTGACGGCTGGCACGGCCACCCTTGACGGCGCCGACCTGCTGGCGCTGGAACCCGAGGCGCGGGCGGCGGCGGGGCTGTTTCTGGCCTTTCAGTATCCGGTCGAAATTCCCGGCGTCGGCAACATGACCTTCCTGCGCACCGCGGTGAACGCGCAGCGCAAGACCCGCGGCGAGGCGGAACTGAGTGCGGGCGGTTTTCTCAAGCTCATCCGCGCCAAGGCCAAGGCACTCAAGATCGACGCCGAGATGCTGAAGCGTCCGGTCAACGTGGGCTTTTCCGGGGGCGAGAAAAAGCGCAACGAAATCCTGCAAATGGCGATGCTCGAACCGCGCATGTGCATTCTCGACGAAACCGACAGTGGGCTCGATGTCGATGCCATGAAGTTGGTGGCCGAAGGCGTGAACGGCTTGCGCGACGCCGGGCGGGCGTTTCTGGTGATCACTCATTACCAACGGCTGCTGGACCATATCAAACCGGACGTGGTGCATATCATGGCCGACGGGCGGATCATCAGGACCGGCGGGCCGGAGCTGGCGCTGGAGGTCGAACAGAACGGCTACGCCGATCTGCTGGCCGAGGTGCAATGATGGCAGCGCTGGCGGCACAGGCGGATGCGCTGAACGCGCGGCTTGCCGGGCTGGCGCTGCCCGACGGCACCGGCTGGCTGGGGGCGGCACGAGCCGAGGCGGCACGCCGCCTTGCGGCCATGGGCTTGCCGGGGCGGCGCGACGAATACTGGCGTTTTACCGAACCCACGACCCTGAAGGCGGCCGAGGCCGCCCCGGCGGCGATTGACCGCCGCGTCGGGGCCGAGGCGTTTGCCGGTATCGATTGCCTGCGGCTGGTGTTCGTCGATGGCGTGTTCGATGCCGCGGCGTCGGATGACCCGGCGCTGGCCGGGGTCGAGATCGAGTGGCTCGGGCGCGCCGGGATGGCCGACATCCACTGGGCGCAGGGGCTTTACGGCGCGCTGGAAACGGATGGCCAGACGCCGGTGCCGCGGCCCTTTGCGGCGCTCAATTCCGCCTTTGCCAGCGACGGCGTGTTGATCCGGGTCACGGCCCGGGTCGCGCGTCCGGTTTCCCTGGTTTACCGGCGCAAATCCGATACTTCCGATGTGATCTTGCATCATTGCATCAAGATTGGGGCAGGGGCCAGGCTGACCCTGCTGGAAAGCGGCCCGGCGGCGGCGCGGTTCAATTCGGTGCTCGAGGTCGAGGTCGGCGACGGGGCGCAGTTTTACCATGTGCGCGCACAGGGGCGCGACCCCAACCGCCGCGCCGTGACCCAGGTTTTTGCCCGTCTGGGCGCGGCGGCCCGGTTCAAGTCCTTCACCCTGACGGCCAACGGCCTTTTGACCCGCAACGAGGTGGTGGTGGAACTCGCAGGCGAGGGTTCGGTGGCGCATGTCGCCGGGGCGGCGCTGGGCGACGGCAGCTTTCACCATGACGATACGGTGTTCATCACCCACGCCGCCGAGCGTTGCGAAAGTCGGCAGGTGTTCAAGAAGGTGCTCAAGAACGGTGCGGTGGGGGTGTTTCAGGGCAAGATTCTGGTCCGCCCCGGCGCGCAAAAGACTGATGGCTATCAGATCAGCCAGGCCCTGCTGCTTGACGGCGACAGCCAGTTTCTGGCCAAGCCCGAGCTTGAGATTCATGCCGACGACGTCAAATGCAGCCATGGCTCGACGGTCGGGGCGATCGATGAAAATACGCTCTTCTATCTGCGTTCGCGCGGGGTACCGCTGAAGGCGGCGCAGGCGCTGGTGGTGCTGGCCTTTCTGGCCGAGGCGATGGCCGAGATTGATGACCCGGCGATCGCCGAAAACATCAGGCTACGGCTCGAAAGCTGGCTGGCCGAGCATGACGGGGCGGGCGCGCGGTGATCCGGCTGGCGCGGGATCAGGGGAGGCGCGAAGACCGGACGCTGGCGCTGGCCAGTTTTTGTGGCTATGGCTGGCCGCGTTGATGAGAGGGAAACGCGCGGTTTGAACCAGACGCTTGCCACCCTGCTGGCCCTTGCGCGCCTTAGCCTGAAGCGCCCGCGTGACGGGGCGCGGCAGGTCATTGCCCTGCATCTGCCGGCACCGGTCGGCTGGCTTGCGCTTGGCCTTGCGGCGGTGCTTTCGACCCTGCTGATGCACTTGAGCTTTGCCATGCAGCCCGCGGATGTGCAAAGCTTTTTCGCCGAGACAATAGCCAGCCCCCTGCGCACTGTAGTGCTTCAGGCCGGTTTCATGGCGGGCGCGGTGGTGGCGGTTCACCGGATCGGGCGCTGGCGCGGCGGGCACGGCACGTTTGCCGATGCGCTGATCCTAGTGGTGTGGTTGCAGTTCCTGCTGCTGGGATTGCAGGTGGTGCACCTGGCCGCCTATACGGTGGCGCCGCTGCTGGCCGATCTGATCGGCCTTGCGACGGTTGCGCTGTTCTTCTGGCTGCTGACCAATTTTATCGCCGAGCTGCACGGCTTTCGCTCGCTTGGGTGGGTGTTGGTCGGCGTTCTGGCGACGATGGCGGTGATGGTGTTTGGGCTGGCATTCGCGCTTGCCCCGGTTCTGGGGGCATAGCGATGTATGATGCGGGCAAGGTCCGGGGCGATTTTCCGATTCTGGCGCGGCAGGTCAACGGCAAGCCGCTGGTCTATCTGGACAACGGCGCCTCGGCGCAAAAGCCGCAGGCGGTGATCGACGCGGTCACGACCGCCTACGCGCTGGAATATGCCAACGTTCACCGCGGCTTGCACACGCTTTCCAATATCACCACCGAGCATTACGAGGCGGTGCGCGGGATCGTGGCGCGGTTCCTGCATGCTCCGTCCGAGGACGAGATCGTGTTCACCACCGGCTCGACCATGGGGATCAATCTGGTGTCCTATGCCTGGGCTGCGCCGCGGCTGCAACCGGGCGACGAGATCGTGCTGTCGATCATGGAACATCACGCCAACATCGTGCCATGGCACTTTCTGCGCGAGCGCCAGGGCGTGGTGCTGAAATGGGTCGAGGTCGATGCCAGGGGCGATCTTGACCCGCAGGCGGTGCTGGACGCGATCACGCCGCGCACCCGTCTGGTGGCAATCACCCATATGTCCAATGTGTTGGGCACCGTTGTGGATGTCGCGGCGATCTGCCGGGGTGCGCAGGCGCGCGGGGTGCCGGTGCTGGTTGACGGCAGTCAGGGGGCGGTTCATCTGCCGGTGGACGTGGCCGAGATGGGCTGCGATTTCTACGCGATAACCGGCCACAAGCTTTATGGCCCAAGTGGTTCCGGGGCGATCTTCATAAAATCGGAGCGGATGGCCGAGATGCGCCCGTTTCTGGGCGGCGGCGACATGATCCGCGAGGTCACGTGCGATGGTGTGACCTATGCCGACGCGCCGATGCAGTTCGAGGCGGGCACCCCGGGGATCGTGCAGCAGATCGGGCTGGGGGTGGCGCTCGAGTATCTGATGGTGCTGGGGATGGACGCGATCGGGGCGCACGAGCGCACCTTGCGCGACTACGCACGCGGTCGGTTGGCGGGACTCAACTGGCTTAACGTGCAGGGTAATTCAGCGGGCAAGGGGGCGATCTTCTCGTTCACCCTGCAGGGCGGCGCGCACCCGCACGATGTCTCGACGGTGCTTGACAAGCGCGGCGTGGCGGTGCGCGCGGGCACCCATTGCGCGATGCCGCTGCTGGCCCATCTCGGGCTGACCGCCACCTGCCGCGCCTCGTTTGCGCTTTACAACACCGAGGCCGAGGTCGATGTGCTGATCGACGCGCTGGAATTGTGTCACGATCTTTTCGCGTGACCGCAACGGCCCCCTGAAGAGACTTGTGCCTTTGCCGTCATGCGCGCGCCATGGGGCGTTCGGGCGCATGCCGGTCTGCAAGCGGACCGGCGCGGACGACCCGCGAGAGGTCAATCCTTCGGGCCGAAGTGATGCCTCCCCCCACCGCCATCGGACCTTTCAGAATCATCAAGGCCCCGCTAACAGGTGCCTGCCGGAGGAGTGGCAGAGTGGTCTATTGCATCGGTCTTGAAAACCGACGTGGGTGAAAGCCCACCGTGGGTTCGACTCCCACCTCCTCCGCCACTTGCCCCTGCGAAAGCGTTCTCCCGATCCGGCTGCGGCAGGATTTTTGCGTTGTTTTCGGAGGTTATGCAGGTGGAGCTGAACACTCGTCCTTGCGTCACGAGGCCGGGAAGCGTTCTCCAAGCGCCGATATTCTCCAAGGCTGACGACTGCCCCCGTTTCGAGGATCAGCCATAAGTGTATGGTTTAAATGGCGTTTTGCCAAACGATCAGCTTTGCTGTTTCGAGTTTTCAACTGCTCTCCGAACGGAACAGAGACCGAACCAATCGCCGCATGTCGTGAACTCCCGAAGTCACTGACGTTATCTGCAGACGAGATCATTCGCGAGCCATCCTGGGCCTTCGCGTCGGCAATCATCGAGGCCGCCGTGCGTTATCCGATGCAGGAAACACCGGTCGAGTTGAGCACGCGCATCACGCGCTTTCACGAGCGCGTTTCGGGCTGAACGCATGCCGGAGCTGCGGGCGCTCGTGGCATGACGCGCGCCTCACCCGGCAGGCGAAATCGCTTGTGAAATCGCTTGGGCCCGTCGCGACCGCGCCGCAATCCGTCATTCCTGCGCCGCGTCCGGTCAGAGTCTCCGATCCGCGCCCCATCCGGCGCGGATCGGGTGTATGGTGCGGATGGGCACGGACCGCTCCGGGCTCCGGATTTGAGGATACCCATGGCCGGCCAGGACACGCTTTCGCAACTTGCCGAGGAATTCGCGCGGGCGAGCGCGGCGGATCTGGGCCAGCGCCGCGTCGGGGTCAACCGCTGCCGCAGCCTTCAGAGCCTGACCCGCATGACGGTGACGGCCCCGACGCTGATGATCCCGCTCGTGGGCACCAAGCGCATCACCGTGGCCGAGCAGGGCTATCGTGCCGGGCGCGGCGACTGCCTGATCCTGCCGCCTCACACGGCCTTCGATGTCGAGAACATTCCCGAGTCGGGATCGGCCCGGTATCTGGGCATCGCGCTGGTCTTCGACGCAGCGGCGATGGACCAGTTCCGAACGCTCTACGGCCCCGAGATCGGCCGCTGGACCCTTACGCCCCGGTGGGTGGCGCGGGGCAATGACGAGCTGTTCTCGGCCATTCGCGACTGGGTGACGCGCAACCGCAGCTTCCCGGCCGACGAGACCCTCACCCGCCACCGCATGTGCGAATTCCTGCTGCTGCTCGCCCGACTGGGCGTGGCGGGCAACCTGCTCTTCCAGCACCAGCCGAGATTGCGCGACCGCGCCAAGCACCTTCTCGCCCTCGACCCGGGCCGCGACTGGCGCATCGGCGAGGTCACGGCGCGCCTGGCGCTGAGCGAGAGCACCCTGCGCCGCGGGTTGCGCCTCGAGGGCACCAGCTTTCGCGACCTGCTGGAAGAGGTCCGGCTGGACCGCGGCGTCGAGCTGGTCATGGCGACGGAGATGCCCATCGGGCAGATTGCCCATGACTGCGGCTACCAGTCGCAATCACGCTTTTCCGAACGCTTCCGCCTGCGCTTCTCGCTCAGCCCGACGGAACTGCGCGCCACCCAGCGACAACCGCAGGCCAGCGTGACCCCGCTGCACCCGCGCCGCGCGGCCCGCTGACCGAAGTCGGCGACATTCCGGCCGGCGGCGGCGCGCGGCGTGCAACCGGTTCTGTCATTGCTGCCATGCAACTCAAGGGAAGGGTTTTCCATGAAACGCATGACAGTCACCACATGTGTCGCGGCCCTGTCGGCCGCGCTGCTCGCGGGGGCGGCTGCGGCCGGGTCCGCAATCGTCCTGCCCGATCCGGGCATTGCGCCCGAAGGCATCACGGCCGACAGTGACGGCGCGCTCTATACCGGCAGCCTCACGCAGGGCCGGATCGTGCGGATAATGCCCGAAACCGGCGCGGTTGCCGATTTCGCGGCTCCCGGTGCAAATGGCATGGTCTCGATCGTCGGCCTGCATGTGGCGGGCGATCTGGTATATGCCTGCTCGTCCGATCCCGGCACCAGCGTGCTCACCGGCACGGCGGCCCCCGCGCTCGTCGCCTTCGACCGCCGGACAGGGGCGGCGGCGGGACGGTTCGAGCTTCCCGAGGGCGGCGCCTTCTGCAACGACATCGCCGAGATGCCGGACGGCACGATCCTGGCCACCGACAGCTTCGCACCGCGCATCTATGCGCTCCGTCCCGGAAGCGAGCGTCTGGATGTCTGGCTCGAGGACGCGCGCTTTGCCGGGGAGGGGTTCAACCTCAACGGCATCGCCTACGACGCCGGAGCGGTCTTTGTGCTGCGCTACAACACCGGCACGCTGCACCGGGTCGAGGTTGCCGCCGATGGCGCCGCCGGCGCGGTGTCCGAGGTCGCGCTTCCCGCTCCGCTCCGGCCGCCGGACGGACTCACCGCGCTCGGCGGCGGCCGCTTCCTCGTGGTCGAGGGCGGCGGGCTGCATGCCGGCGCGCGTGGCGCCCTGACCGGTGTTCGCCTGGAAGGCGGAGCCGCGACCGTCGAGACCATTGCGGCCGATCTGGACGTTCCCACGACTGCCGTGGTCGTCGGGGGCACGGCCTATGTGGTGGAGGGCCAGCTCGATCACCTCTTCGACCCGAGCGCGGGCCCGGCCTCCCCCTACCGGATCCTCGCGATCGATCTGCCCGCCGCCTATCGCTAGCCCCGTATCAGAAGGAGATATCTCATGCCCGCACATGTCATCGTGCTCGCCACGCCGCGCCCCGAAAGGGCCGAGGATGCGGCAAAATACTCCCAGGCCGTGCAGCCGCTTCTTGCCGCAGCCGGTGCGCGCCCGCTCTTACGCGGCCCAGTGTCGGAGACGATCGCGGGCGTCGGCGGCGCAGCCACCGGCATGGTCCTTGAGTTTCCGGATCTCGTAGCAGCCGCGGATTTCTTCGCCCAGGACGCCTATCAGTCCCTCGTCGGTCTGCGCGACGACAGCTTTGCCCGGATGGAGATTCACATCGTCGGATGATGCCACGACCTGCCTGGCGGGATCGCCCGCCCGGCGGCAGAGTAACCCTCCAGTTCAGGGAGTCTACCCAGCTTGGCTCGCGACTGCAAAGTTCGGCAAGGCACACCTGCGGGCACGCGCAGGGCTTGTCCCCAGAGGATCCACTTCAAATACTTGGAGAAGGTTCGACGTCAGGCCCATCCCCTCCGCCATCATCCCCCTTGCGAACCACTGACACTCCCATGCAGGGCGCGGAATTTTTCGTGTTTTCAAAGGGGTTTGCGGGAACAGTCCGAACCTCAGAGACCGCGCGCCGGACCCGTTTCGGGCTCTGAATGCCCCCTGGGCTCAGGTCGAGCGAACCTCGCCATTTCAAGTTCGTTCGTTTTTCCCCTGAATTTGCAATGGCCTGACGTTCGGCACCGCCAAAACCCTGCGATGCGTTCCGAACGACGCCGTTGGGGTCAGAGCCAAGACGCGCGGTAGGCATGTCGGGTGGGATGCCCGCGTAAACGGGCGGATCGGCGCGGACGGTTTACATAGCATTTCCGCCGATGTCGCTGATGACAATCGCTTTTCCTGCGTCTAGCCTGGCGCGATGTCGAACGGGCCATGGACAGATGCAGAGAACGACCTGATCGTTGCGGATTACTTCGCGATGCTGGCTGCAGATGTCGCGGGCCAGCCTTACAACAAGGCCGCGCACAATCGCGATCTTCAGGCCCGCATCGACCGCAACCGCAGTTCCATCGAGTTCAAGCACCAGAACATCAGTGCAGCACTGCAGGGCCTCGGTGAAACATGGATCCCCGGCTACAAGCCTGCCGTCAACTTGCAGATGACCCTGGTCGATGCAGTGGCGCGCTGGCTCGCGCTCAATCCGGCCTGGTTGGGCCGGACGCCAGGCGCGCGCAAAGCAACGGGTATGGCCGACATGGCCCGGCTGTGGATCGGACCGCCACCAACGCTTTCGAACCAGCCCCCACCTGCCGAGCTGGACCAGATGCTGCACATCGCCCGAAAGTTCGATGTGGCCGAGCGGGATGCCCGCAACCGCGCCCTTGGCCGAGTTGGGGAGGAACGCGCGCTGGCCCATGAAAAGGCTGCTCTGGCCGATGCCGGACACAGCGATCTGGCCCGCATGGTGCGCTGGGTGTCTGAAGAAGATGGCGACGGCGCGGGCTACGACATAGAGAGCTTTACGCCGGACGGGCGGCCCCGCCTGATCGAGGTGAAGACGACGAATGGCTGGGAGCGCACACCCTTCCTCATTTCACGCAACGAACTGGCCGTTGCTGAGGAACGGCGCGCCGATTGGTGCCTGATGCGGCTGTGGAATTTCTCGCGCGAACCAAAGGCATTTGAACTGCGCCCGCCGCTGAGCGCACATGTATCACTGACCGCGACCAGCTTTCAGGCCAGCTTTCACTAGGCGGTCAGTCGAACACCCGCCCGGGCTGATCGTCCCACGGCAACTCGGCCACCCCGCACAGATCCTTCAGTGTCAGAACTGTGGGTTCGCGATGCATGACCAGCCGCTCCAGCACCAGCGGCGACAGCCATGCCAACCGGATAATGCGGCTGACGTACCGGTCGGAGATACATTCCTTGGCGGCCAGATCGGCGAGCGTCGTGACTTCGCCGCGTTCGATCAGTTGTCGCCAACGCCAAGCAAGACCGATGGCGCGCAGGACGTGTGGATCCTGCCCTCGCTCCATTTCAACCTCCACCTCTTTGGGTGGCAGGATGCGCGGGTGCCGGGGCACGCGCCACGGAGATCCGGGCGACGCGGTTGTTGGCCAGCACATCGTGGACCTCGGCCCACAACGCTTCGTCGATGATCGCCTCATGCTCGCCGGGGAAGGCTTCGGCCTTGTGCACAGCCAGCCCGCGATAGACCCGGTTGTGCAGCAGCTTGTAGAGGTAGCCCTTGTCGAAGGGTTTGCGCTTCTTGGTCTGGATCCTGCGGGCGTGCAGTTCGTCGATCACCTGCGCCGTGGAGCTGGACCGCGCGAACAGCCGGAATATCGTTTGCACCGCCTCAGCCTCGGCCGGGTTCACCACCAGCTTGCGATCCTTTACATCATAGCCCAGCGGCACCGGACCACCCATCCAGATGCCCTTTCGGCGCGAAGCGGCCACCTTGTCGCGGATCCGCTCGCCGATCACCTCACGTTCGAACTGCGCGAAGGACAGCAGGATGTTCAGCGTCAGCCGACCCATGGACGTGGTCGTGTCGAAGGATTGCGTGACCGACACGAAGGTAACGCCGTTGCGGTCGAAGATCTCGACCAGCTTGGAGAAATCCATCAGCGCGCGCGACAGCCGATCTATCTTGTAGACCACGATGATGTCGATGAGCCCGTCCTCGATGTCGGCGATCAGCTGCTTCAGCGCGGGGCGATCCAGATTGCCGCCGGAAAAACCGCCGTCATCATAGCGGTCACGCAGGCAGACCCAGCTTTCAGCACGTTGGCTGGCGATATAGGCCTCGCAGGACTCGCGCTGCGCGTCGAGGCTGTTGAACTCCATGTCGAGCCCTTCTTCGCTCGACTTGCGGGTGTAGATGGCGCAGCGCAGGCGGCGGACTGGCTCGGCTTTGGGTGGTTTGGTCATCGGCTGAACCCCGCACTTGCACCGTGGGCGAGGCCGAAGAATTTCCAGCCATTCCGGTTGGTACCGGTGATCGCCCGCGCCGCAGCAGAAAGCGACTTGAACCGCCGGCCCTGCCATTCGAACCCATCGGCGCGAACGGTGACGGAGTGTTCGACTCCCTCCCAATCCCGGACCAGCCGGGTGCCCGGCATCGGTCTGCGCGGATCGGCCACCATCGGCCCTGGCGCGCCGTTGGCGACCTCGTCACCCGGCGCATCCAGTGTGCGGCGCGCCTCACGGCCCAGCCCATCGAGCACCAGTTCCTGCAAGCGATAGCCAAGCCGCAGCTCCAGGTTCCCCCGGCTGGCATTCGGCGCGGGCGCATCAAAAATGGCCGTCCACTTCGCTTGCAACTCCGGCACCGTCATCGCCTTTAACCCGGCCAATGCGGCTAGGACGTGGCTGGGCTCCGCCCGGTCGCCAAGCCGTGGCTTTGCCGCTGATTTCCTTGTATTTTTCGTCATTTGTCGTCTCCAACTCGGGTTCGCAACTACTGACGACGACGGCGTTTCAGGGCGAGAATGTCCAGCGAACTGTCTCCGAGGTTTGGAGAATTTTCGTTTATCTGCGGGGGGTTGGAGCGGCTCTGTTGCACAAATCGGGTGATGGACGGAGTTTCCCTTCCCGCGGGCAGACTTATCCCGCGACCTCTGTGACGGGCGTTCCGAGTGCGGTGAAGCGGTTCAATACCGCGACCCGGACTTGGAACTCTGCAACCTGACGGTCGAAGTCCCGCGCGGACAGGCGCTGCCCCAGCAGTTTGACGCAGTTCATCTTGGTTTGTGCCCGACTTCGGCGGTGATATCCACTCCATCGTCGCCAGATAGTTCGTAAGCGTCCGGTCTGACCGCTCTGCCGCAGCATGTTGTTGCCGGTTAGTGTTCACTATGGTTGGTGGACACTATGGTGCTTGATGGCGCGGCGGACGAGGCGGCTTTGGACGGATGAAGAGAAGCGGTCGATCTGCCTGCAGACGACCGCGTCTGGCGTATCCGTGGCCCAGGTGGCGCTTCGCTATTCGGTGAACGCGAACCTGATCTTCAAATGGCTGCGCGATCCCAAGTATCGGCCCAAGTCCGGAACGGGATCAGAGGAAGCCGGTTTGCGCTTTCTGCCGGTGGAGGTTGTCAAGGAAGCGCCGGTGATCCGGCAGATGCCGGCTGCAGGGAACCATATCGAAGTCGAGCTGGCGGGCGGGCATCGGATGCGGATCAGCGGCAGCTATGATCCCGAGATTCTGGTGCGTCTGATCCGGGGTCTGACGGCGTGATCCCGGTTCCAGCCAATACAAGGGTCTGGCTGGCAGCCGGGGTGACGGACATGCAAAAGGGGTTCGCTGCTTTGGCCGCACAGGCCGAGGCGGCACTGAAGCAGGATCCCTTTGCCGGGCATCTGTTCGTGTTCCGCGGTCGCCGTGGCGATCTGGTCAAGGTCATCTGGTGGGTGAGCCATGGTCACGCCACTGGTCCGAGTGACCATGGCGCAAGCAGGGCGCCTGCATGTTCCTGAAGCGGCTGGAGAGGGGGCGGTTCGTCTGGCCCTCGGCCAAGGAGGGGAAGGTGGCACTGACGCCAGCCCAGTTGTCGATGCTGCTGGAAGGAATCGACTGG
>Ga0172367_10000792_pt1 | contig 47744 bp, 50 predicted proteins | sample Lak10m_FD_114542 | JGI IMG/M metagenome (GOLD analysis project Ga0172367, IMG submission 114542) | Freshwater microbial communities from Kabuno Bay, South-Kivu, Congo - kab_022012_10m | ecosystem: Environmental > Aquatic > Freshwater > Lake | place: Democratic Republic of the Congo: South-Kivu...
CAAGGTTACAGACGAAGAGTTTACTGCTATCTGTATTGTGCGAGATGATTTTCATGGTGAGTGGAACTACTCAATTATGCCATCTAATCAAAATATGAGTATGTAATTATTTTACAGCTCCTTTGTGAATTCGCTATTGAACTAGCTGAAGATGCTTTGCAGAACTGCGATGATTCCGATGGCCATTTCGGTGACCTTGCCGAACGGCTCGCGTCACTGCATCTGGAAGCCTGTGAAGCAGCTCGGCCCGATCCTGTCGAACTTGCCGGTCGTCTTTTTGCCTTTGAGATGAAAGGGAGCGACCTCGATTTCTGCTATGGAGCTGTTGGCGATTACGATGATATTCTTGGATCGACCGGATTGGCAGAATATCGTCGGCTGGCGGAAGCGGAATGGGCACGGTCTACGAAAGACGGTTCCAATCCTTCCCGTACCATCAGCAGAATTATGGAATCACTGGCGCGGGCTGACGGCAACGTTGATGCACTGATTGCAATCAAACAAAGAAAACTTGACCTTGCTTATTATTACCTTGAAATCGCAAAAATATGCCGCGAAGCCAAACGTTCGTACGAAGCTCTGGAATGGGCAGAAAAAGGAGTCCAGGCATTTCCAAAGAACACCGACACCAGGCTGCTCGATTTTCTGGCGGAGGAGTATCATACCCGCAGGCGTTATGACGATGCGTATCACTGTTACTGGGCCCAGTTTGCCGACCGGGAGGGGCTGCAGCAGTACATCAAACTTATGGACTATGCAAAAAAGATCAATAGAGACCAGTCAGCACGGGAAGAGGCGCTGGCGTTTGTGCGCAAGCAGATTGACAATGAGAAGAGCAAGACCCGTGGCAAATGGGCACCGCCGGTTGATCATTCACGTCTGGTGGAAATTTTTCTCTGGGAAAAGAACACCGATGCCGCCTGGGATGAGGCCAAACGTGGCGGTTGCAGCGACCATTTTTGGCTGAAACTGGCTGTGGAGCGTGAAAAGAAACATCCTGCCGATGCCGTGCCGGTGTACCAGCGGATGGTTGAGCCGATTATTTCACGGATGAAAAATGACGCCTACGAAGAGGCAACCCGGATGGTGAAGCATATTGGTGAGTTGATGTGTGATCTGGGAAAACAAGCTGAATTTGCAGCTTATCTGGCAGATGTAAAGTTACGGCACAAGCCGAAGCGGAATCTTATGAAATTGCTGGCGGGGATGTGACTCTCAAGAATTATACACTGTCTTCGTCAGCTCACTCGCGATGGCGGGACTTTCAAGTCGCATGATGCTTTCCTCCGCACTGCCGAAGCTAAGCAGGTTGATACTTCCGTACCATACAATTCTTTGATCAGTCACTGCAAATTTCTGATGGATGTTTGGACGAAATATCATGTGAATACCGGCATCCTGCAATATGGCCAAAGTACCTTGCAAGGCGGCTTGATCTGTTTCCCGGTAATCCTCTGCCGGTCTGGTTATCACGACAACCCGAATGCCGTTGCGCACCGCAATCTCAAGATGCTGCAGCATCTGCACGGTGCGTCTTCTGGTGACGAATGGGCTTACTATCAGAATCTCTCTCGTTGCCGCCAGAATATCATTGTTGAACACGGACAGAAAGCTGCTGTTATCAAAAATAATATCTATTGAATCCGCTGCTACAGTACCGCTTTTCGCCTTATAACCGATAGAAGCATAGCCATTGAGTCGTTTGCCATACATCCTTTCCAGCATTTTAACCTGCATATCCACATAGTCATAGATCTGTACCTCGTTTTTGTCTGCGAACAGCCGGTGAAGTCTCCCTGCATACTGTTGAATTGTGCCTTTCCACGATATCGGCATGGTCAGGAACAGTGTGTCAAGCCGGGGTTCGTCGAAACCTTCCCCGATAAATTTGCCGGTTGCAACCAGGGTTAACTGCCTTTCTGCAGGGGTATCAGATATGCGCTTGAAAATTTCGCCGGTTTCCTTTGTCCCCATCTTTCCGGTGAGGGAGATGACTTCCGGGATGTTTTCACTCAATGCTTTGACAAGTAACTTCACATGAGCGGTTCTTTCTGTCAGCACAAGACAATTTCTCCCCTGCTGATGGCTGTTGACGACATCATCAATAATCAACCGATTGCGCATCTCATTGACAACGATCTCCGAGTAATACTCCTGAATGGTCAGTTCCTGCTCATTTCTGCCCAAGGGGGCACGCAGCGAGGTGAAGCGCGGGATTATGAAATGGTCAAACGGTCGCCTGTCCGCCTGTAGTTTTGCGTCATCCCGGTAACGTATCTGACCACACTGCATGAAAATTATCGGATGATGTCCGTCTTTTCTGGTCGGCGTTGCGGTCAGGCCGTACACATACTTTGCAGGTGCGGCTTTGAGCACCTTTTCAAAACTGAAGGCTGCGGCATGATGACACTCGTCAACGATGATCATGCCGTAATTCTTTACGCATTCATTGACGTCACCACTTTTATGCAACGACTGCATCAGAGCGATATCGATTATTCCGGTCAGAGTGTTTTTGCCGTTCCCCAACTGGCCGATTATCTCTCTGCTCTTCTTGCGTCCCCTCTTTTTTTGATTCGCCTCCGCTTCAGGCAACGTTTCATGAATTGAGAGAAATTCCTGTAATCGTTTTTTCCATTGCGAGATCAGCGTGACTTTGTCAACGATGATGAGGGTATTGACCTTTCGTTCGGCGAGCAACCTGATTGCCAGTACCGTTTTACCAAAAGCGGTCGTACCGGAGAGAACGCCGACATCATGCTCCAGCATCTTCCCCAGCGCCAACGGCTGTTCGTCCCGCAACGCACCGTTGAATTCAACCGCTATCGTCCTGCCGCTATTCGTCTTATCTATACAGGTGAAACACACCCTCTGTTCAGCCAGCAGGGTTTTTATATCATCTTCACATCCCCTTGGCAGACAGAGATAGTCAGCAGAATCATCGGCACAGCAGATAATTCTCGGCTTATCAAAAGTCGGCAAACGCATTGCCTGATGTTTGAAAAATTCGGGATTCTTGAAAACCGCCAGACGTTTCAGGCGATTCAATGCCCGCTGTGAAATGCCGTTTTTTGGGATATACAGCATGTTTGCTTTGACGATCTCAACCTCATTGGGAAAGTCACTCCGCTGCAACTCTATTACCCTGTGGGCTTCCCACGGTTTCTGCACTTCTTCTTCAGCCTGTTTTACCACACCAAGTTCACTTCCCGGTGATAGCTGTGCGGTCAGCGCCAGCACGTTATCCTCAGACAGCTTTTGAATCGTGCCTAAAAAAGCCCACTGGTCAGGATACGCTTCAAAAGTTCTATCGACGAATACGCTATTACCGGCCTGTCGTGCTTCTTTTTGCAGTGGCAGCGCAATCAGGTTGCCCAACCCGCCTTTGGGCATGGTGTCCTGATTGGGAAAAAATCTGTCGTAGGATTTGAAGGCGATTTCGTGCCGTTCATTCGTGGCATGGGTAAGGAGAGAAGTGCCAAATTTTCTTGCAAGTGTTGCCGAAAGGGGAGCTTCAAAAAAGAACCATGCATGCCCGCCATTACCAGATCGTGAACGTTCTACCACGACAGGTATACCGAAAGTCATGCAGACATCTTGCAGTGTGGAGATATCTTTTTGCCAATCGCCATCGTCAAAATCAATTGCCAAAAACCAGCAGGTCTCATCACGAAGCATCGGGTAAATCCCGGCGACCATGTTTCCCAACAAATGATATTCAATGACACTTTCATCGAAAGGTGCATACGACTTATTGACGCATGTAGAACAGGGTACCTTCGGTTTGCCACACACTCTGCGCTGCCATTCATTCAGGCAGACAGGAGAATAGCCAGTCTTCTCATTTTTTTTGCTGTCCCACCTTTTGGCATAGACATCTTCCCGCCCTTTGAAGAGAGACATGAATAATCTGATTTTTTCAGCGGATTCTGAACGGTAAGAGATGCTATCGGAGGAGGATTCTGTCGCAGAGGGTTGAATGATGTTTTCCGGTTTGCGGGAAAGGCATGGTTCCTCTTGTTGCCGTAATTCGGCATAACTCAGTCCCGCCTTCAAGGTATCGAGTTCTGCTTTCAATAACCGGTTTTCAGCCAGTAAGAGCTGGTATTTTGCTTGAAGCTCCTTGAATAAAATCAGGGTTTCATCTGTCACGCCGAAACTTCTCCCTATGAATCAGGCTGTCTTCCGATCCAGACTCCCAACCCGGCAAGTCGGGTGGTAAAATTTGCGAGGGCATCAATTATGTGCCACTATCCATTAAATCTCCGATTTGGGAATAACCGACTATCCTTAAACCATCACTACGGTTCTGCTGCTCAGAGCCGCCGTAAACAACTACGCCGGGGGTTGCTTTCAAATTAAGTGCCCGATAATATTCGATACCCTTCCAGGCATCCCGCTGGATCGTCGCCCCGGATTTTATCTCTATCGGGATAATCTCCTCACCGGATTCATACAATAAATCGACCTCATGCCCAGTATTATCACGCCAGTAGAACAGTCTTGGTTCACGCACCCGGTTCAGGCGCTGCTTCATTAATTCGGTTACTACAAAGGTTTCAAAAAGCGCTCCGACAAGCGGGTGGCTTGCCACCTGTTCTGCACGCTCGACCCCCAATAAATGGCACGCAAGCCCAACGTCCCAGAAATAAAGTTTTGGGGCTTTGATCAACCGCTTATTGAAATTGCTAAAGTGAGGTTGCAGCAGGGTAATGATAAAACTGGCTTCCAGCAGTGACAACCAGGAACGGGCAGTGTTGTGGTTGATACCAGCATCAGCGGCAAGAGAACTGGCGTTCAATATCTGCCCCGTCCGTCCGGCACATAACCTGAGAAATCGCGAGAAGGCAGCCAAATCCTTGATCGCCATTATTTCCCGCACGTCTCGTTCCACATACGTAGTGATATAAAAAGAAAGCGCTTCGACAGGATCAAGATTATCGGCGAATATGCGTGGATAGAAGCCGTTAAACAGAAGTTGCGGGATGTCTGAAGGAGTGCCGACGAATGCGATCCGTTCTGCGAGACTGAATGGAAGTAGTTTAAGGATTGCAGTCCGGCCTGCAAGGGATTGAGTTACCGACTCCATCAACAATAACTGGTGGCTTCCGGTAAGAATGTATGCGCCTTTTAACTCCGGTCGGGCGTCAACCCTCACCTGTATTTCGGACAAGAGACTCGGTACCCGCTGAATCTCGTCCAGTATCACTCCATCCTTGGCGTAGGTATTAAGAAAACCCACCGGATCGGATTGTGCAAAATCTCGAACGGAAAGTTTTTCCAGGGAAATATACGGCTTGTCCGGAAAAGCCATCTTGGTAAGAGTGCTCTTCCCGGATTGGCGTGGTCCGACGATGGTAATGACCGGATACTGACCGGCAAGGCGGATAAGATCAGCTTGTATGAATCGTTGGATCAGCATGGCACAGACCTTATCACAAATTGTTACTAATTGTCAATTCAAACAGAAATATGTAAAACACCGGAATTCAACTGGCCTTCCTGTCCAGACTCCGGTACTGAATCGCTTCGGCGATATGCTGCTCGTGTATGTTTGCGCTGCCGTCGAGATCTGCAATGGTGCGGGCTACTTTAAGGATGCGGGTATAAGTACGTTCTGAGAAGCCGAGCCAGTCGGTGACCAGTTCCAGCATGCGGTTGCCGCTAGCATCGAGTTCGCAGTATTTACTTGATGAAGCGGGGGGTCATCTGGGCGTTGCAGTTGTTTCTGGCTTTCCGCTAGCTTGAATCTTCTGCATCTCATCCAGTAAGAACGGCACATCATCAACTACTGATTTCCACACGGTTGACAAATCAACACCAAAATACTGATGGATCAATTTGTCACGGAAACCGGCCAGATCCTTCCAGGGCAGGCCGGAGTGAATTTCTCGAAAACTGTCCGAAAGATTCTTGGTGGCCTCACCGACAATCTCGAACTGCCTGATTACAGCATCCTGTACCAATCGATTTGCCCTGAATGTTTCATCATCCATTCCATTTGTGTATGTGGTTATTTGTTCCAAAGCATCCAGAATATGTGCAAGATAAACCTGATCGTCTCGAATCATGATGCAATCACCTTAAGTTCTTTCTTAATACGGTCAATCAGATGCGGACTAACGGCCTGCTCAGTCAGCAAATCAATCTTGACCCCTAGCAGCTCTGAAAGTTCACGTTCGATGCGAATCATCCCGAGAAGGCTTTTCTGCTCTTTAAACCAGACCATAAGGTCAAGATCACTGTTTGAGCTGGCTTCATTGCGAGCATAGGAACCAAAAACACCGATTTTTTCAGCGCCATGTTGGCGCATATAACGGATAATCGTATCGTCAAATCTGGTCACTTGAGGCATGACGGCTCCCTTCTCAAATTACGAATTTTGCGATTTTACGCCGTTATTGTCACGTCGTCTTCCTATCCAGGCTCCGGTACTGAATCGCCTCGGCAATATGCTGCTCGTGGATTGAGTCGCTGCCGTCCAGGTCGGCGATGGTGCGGGCCACCTTGAGAATACGGGTATAGGTGCGGGCGGAGAAACCAAGGCGGTCGGTGACCAGCTCCAGCATGCGGTTCCCGGAGGCGTCCAGCTCGCAGTATTTTTTGATGAAGCGGGGTGTCATCTGGGCGTTGCAATGGATTTTGGTGCCTTTGTAACGATCCAGCTGGATTTCACGGGAGCGCTCCACCCGCCTGGCGATGGCGGCCGAGCTTTCCGCTTCACCACGGTCGGCCAGGTCGCGGTACTTGACCGCCGGAACTTCGATATGGATGTCGATGCGATCCAGCAGCGGCCCAGAAATGCGCGATCGGTAACGTTGAATACTGACCGGCGTGCAGGTGCAGGGGTGGGTTGGATCAGAAAGATAGCCGCAGGGGCAGGGGTGTGTGTACCTTTCTCTTCTATTCCCATTCAAAACGGCACTCGTTCTCAATTCACATTCCCCTTGAAAAACAGTAGCTTCCCGGTTATCCCGAATTCCCCATTACAGTCGGTGAACACATCCGTAAGAAACGAATTGATCTTGGCCTCCTCCAAAGAGAAGTCGCAGAAATCATCGGCGTTACTGAATCTTCGGTCTGGAATTGGGAACATGGTGTTGAACCAGAACAGCAGTATAACCCCAATATTATCAAATTTCTAGGGTATATTCCGTTCGACTGTCCGGACGACACTGTTGGTAGGCTTGCGTGGTATAAGAGAACGAATGGTCTCACCCTGAATGAACTGGGTCAACAGATGCAGCGACACCCGGATCAGTTACAGGAATGGTTGAGTGGGACGCGATTCCCATTCAAGAAAAGCAGGGACAGAATCGAATTGTTTCTGGAAAATCAGAAAACTTTCCTTCTGCCAGAGAAACAATAGCGGATATCTTCTTTCGTGAAGGGAAATATCCGGTACATCCCGCCATCAAAAATCATCATTGACCTTTACCGCTTTGCGAACCCTCTTGGGCAGCAGGGCCAGCTTATCGTCGATGTGTCTGCCGAAAGTGTAGCGGATCGAATTCTCATCATCGTTGAAAAGCTTCACTCCGACGATGTTGGCAACCTCGAACACCAACCCGATCTCACATTTCGGGTCGCCGCGCTCGATCTTCTGCAAAGTCCTTCTGGAAATTCCCGCCCGACCGGACAGCTCTTCCTCGGTCATCTTGCGTTCTTTTCTGCCAAGACGGATGAGTTTGCCCAACAGCTCAGCGGCATCCCGGGTCTGACGGAGATATGTGCGGTTCACTGGAGAGGCCATATATTGAGTATTATCATATCCATTAAATAGTATTGTGGATGCGATAATATCCAAATATCATGAAGTATGTCAACGCCGGGATGACAAGTTGTTTATTCACTTTAGCGAGTGATTGTTCTCAGTATGACAAGTAATTTCTGACATACTTGTCAGTAAAACGTCAGTTGAAGATTATTGTGCCGCTGCTATCCTAAGCATAAGAGGAATCTATGCATATTCTGGTCGTGGAAGACGAGCGAAAAATTGCCGAAGCCCTCAAGCAGGGGCTGGAAGCGGAAGGGTACAGGGTAACGACGGCGGCGAGCGGCGAGGATGGGTACTTCTGTCTCACCACCGGAGAGTATGACCTGATGCTGCTGGATCTGATGCTCCCGGGACGCGACGGTCTGGAGATACTCTCGACAATCCGCGTTAAGGGGATCACCACGCCGATCCTGGTGCTAACCGGGAGGGATACGGTGGAAGACCGCGTGCGGGGGCTGGACAGCGGTGCCGACGACTATCTGGTGAAGCCTTTCGCCTTCCCCGAACTACTGGCCAGGATCCGTCTCCTGCTCCGCCGGGGGCCCGCTGAACAGCAGCACCTTCTCAAATTCGACGATCTTGAGATAGACCTGCTGACGCACAAGGCACACCGTGACAGCCAACTGCTCGACCTCACTGTGAAGGAGTTCGAACTGCTGGCTTACCTGATGCGGCAGCAGGGTCATGTCATCTCACGCGAGATGCTGGCCCAGAACGCCTGGCAGGTTCGCGAACGCTCGACCCCGCTGGACAACGTGATCGACGTCAACATCGCCCGCCTGCGGCGCAAGGTTGACGGGCCGTTCGAGCGGAAACTGATCCGGACGTTGCGGGGAGTAGGTTTCTGTCTGGGGGATGTGGACCATGGCTAGCGGACTCGGTGTCAGGGCACGCTTCACCATGATGTACGGTGTCGCGCTGGTGATGACCATCATGCTCCTTTGCGGGGGGATATATTTCTTCATCCAGCGGGCCTTGATGGGGCAGGTGGAAAACCACCTCCACAAAGACCTTGCCACCATCCAGGAATATCTGAAGCATGACCGCGCCGGCCTGGTAAAGGTGGCGGATCATGGTCCGATCCTTCTATTCAGAGTGCAGACGGGGACAGAGCCACTGATATCCTCAGATGACTGGAAGGCTGAGAAACTGGAGGGGATCGTTGCTGATCAGGGCGGGGAACAGGGCCCGTATTCAGTACAGGCGGGTACGGGAAGGCCGTATCGGGTACTGACAGGCACTGCCATGATCGGCAGTGACAGGTACCGCATCAACGTGGCCCATTCGGAAGAGGCGGTGCGGCAGACGCGCAAGACCCTGGCAGTCATACTCCTGCTGACCCTTCCGGTGGCCGTGGCAGTTTCCCTGGCCATCGGCTACTTCCTGGCGGGACGGGTATTGGCACCGATTAGTGTCATCACCCGAAAGGCGGAAGAAATTACCGCCGAGAACCTGTCCGAGCGGCTGCCGATCAGTGACAGTGATGATGAATTCAATCGGCTGGCAACGGTTTTCAACCAGGCCTTTGCCCGGATCGAGGATTCATTCTATCGGCTGAAACGCTTCACCGCCGATGCTTCCCACGAGATGCGCACCCCCTTGGCCGCCATCCGCAGCATCGGCGAAACCGCGCTGCACGCTTCGAACAACCAGGGAGACTGCCGGGAGGCCATCGGCAGTATCCTGGAAGAAAACGACCGCCTTCGACAGATGATCGACTCGTTGCTCGTACTTTCACGGGCCGATTCCAACCAGGTGGAACTGATTCGTGAAACTGTCGACCTCGGTGAACTGGTGCGCGAATCCGTCGATCTGCTGAACATACTGGCAGAGGAGAAGCATCAATCCATCCGACTGGCAGCTGATCTGCCGGTGATCGTTACGGTTGATCGCGCCATGGTCCGCCAGGCGTTGATCAATTTGCTGGACAACGCCATAAAGTATTCGCCGCCTGAGTCCCATATCACCTTGACTGTGGGAAGGACCAACAGCGACGATGCGTACGTCTCCATTGCCGATAATGGCATCGGGATTCCGGAGCCCGACCTGCAGCGCATCTTCGACCGCTTCTACCGGGTCGACAAAGGGCGCTCACGCGAAACAGGGGGAGCCGGACTGGGACTCGCCATTGCCAAGTGGGCGGTGGAATGCAACAACGGCAGGATAGAGGCACATAGTACCGCGAATGAAGGGAGCGAATTCCGCATCATCTTTCAACAGCAGGCATGAAACAGACAAGAAGAGCAAGGGAGGTGAATGACACGACATCCGCAGTATTGGTAACCGTTGGTTTATGTAATCGATCACACCACAAAAAGGAGATAGCACAATGAACAAGCATTTTGTAACATCAGTTGTCGCCGGCGCCCTGGTCATGGGACTTGCCGGTCTGGCGGGGGCTGCCAAGGCACCAAAGAAAGAGTACGCCGGGTCGGAATCATGCAAGAAATGTCATGCCGCCGAATTCAAGAGCTGGCAGGACAGTTATCACAGCAAGATGGTACGGAAAAAGGACGACGGCATACTGAAGGGTGTCGTGGAAAAATGGGGCGTGGACGGTCCGACCAAGGGTAATGTTACCGGCAAGGAATTCAAGCTTGAGGACGTTCAGTACGTAGTGGGATCCAAATGGAAGCAGCGTTACCTGGTCAAGAACGAGACAACCGGAGGTCTGCAGTTCCTGAACAAGCAGTACAACAGCATGAGCGGCAAGTGGGAGAACTACGGCAACAAGAACGACTGGAACACGATCTGCGGGACCTGCCATACCACCGGCTACCGCATCACCGAGTACGATAAGAGCTTCGGCAAACATGGTCGCACTGTCAAGGACAGCTTCGCCGAGATGAACATCGGCTGCGAGGCATGCCACGGCCCAGGTGCCAAGCATGCCAAGAGCAAATCCAAGAAGGACATCTACACCTTTGCCGGCAAGTCAAAAGCCGAGCAATCGCGTGTCTGCGGCTACTGCCACAACCGGATCGAGAACGAGCAGTTCATGACGGCCCAAGGCAACCCCCGTGAGGACCTGCCGGCACCCAAGATCGGCGACACCTTCAAACCCTCCGACGATTGGACCAAGTGGTACCCCGAACATGCGGTCATGCCTGGTATCCAGCCGGAAGACAAGATTGATGCCGACTACACGGGCGACCTGAAAGGGCTGTTCATCAAGGATGATAAATCCAAGGAGATGGGCGCCTACGATGCAGGCAAACACCATCAGGAGTACCAGGAGTTCCTCCAGTCCAAGCACTACAAGATGGATATCCTGAGCTGCGTTGACTGCCACGGCGGTCTTCACGGCACCAAGAAGGCGCCGGCCAAGGTTGCCAAAAACAGCTGCGCCGGCTGCCACGATGCCTCATTCACCGTCGAAAAATATATGCCGGGCACCGGCAAGACCGCCGACAACCTCTTCCTGAGGACCCATACCTTCAACATCAAGCAGAGCCGGCCGGGTGGGCCGACCGTGAAGGGTGAGCCGGAATACTTCAAGAAGTGATCCGTCATGGCAAACTATCGATAGGATCATCCGAATCGAAGGTGTAACATCAGCGGCGCTGCTATTGGCAGCGCCGCTCGTCAATTCTGTATCATCGAATCTCCGGGAGACTCCCATGCCTCAACCGGTATCCAACAGGCATATGAGCAGCCTACACATCCTGTTGATCTTTCTACGCCTCGGCCTCACATCATACGGGGGACCGGTTGCCCACATAGGATATTTCCGGCAGGAGTTCGTGGAACAGAGGAAGTGGCTTGATGAGCAGGCCTATGCCGACTTGGTTGCGCTCTGCCAGTTCTTACCCGGTCCGGCCAGCAGCCAGGTCGGAATTGCGTTAGGGCTTTCCCGGGGTGGTTTTCCGGGCGCCCTGGCAGCATGGCTCGGTTTTACCCTGCCATCGGCCATCGCACTGGTACTCTTCGGTATGGGACTCACGGTATGCAGTGACAGCATCGGAACCGACTGGCTCCACGGCCTCAAGGTAGCAGCCGTGGCGGTGGTGGCACAGGCCCTGTGGGGCATGGGCAGAAGCCTCTGCCCTGACAAATTGAGGGCAACCATCGCCATATCCGCTGCAACGATTGCCTCTCTGTTCCCAACCAGTTTCGGCCAGGTGGCGGTGATTGTAGCCGGCGCACTCATTGGCAGGTGGCTGCTCAACGAATCGACAGACATACCCTCCAGCCATATTCAAACCGCAACCGGCCGCACAACCGGGGGGACGCTCCTTGCCGTATTCCTGTTCCTCCTGCTGGCACTCCCGTTTGTTGCAGCCAATACCGACGACTACACCATCAAACTCTTCGACAGCTTTTATCGTGCCGGGTCGCTGGTGTTCGGCGGTGGCCACGTGGTGCTGCCGTTACTTCAGTCCCAGGTCGTTCCAACCGGATGGGTCTCGAACGACGCCTTCCTAGCCGGTTATGGCGCAGCTCAGGCGGTTCCGGGGCCGCTGTTCACCTTTGCAGCGTATCTCGGTGCCGTCTCGTCCCAGTCACCTTCCGGCTGGTTGGGTGCCATGATCGCGCTGTCGGCAATATTTCTGCCGTCGTTCCTGCTGATTGCCGGCACACTCCCCTTTTGGGAGCGTCTACGGCGTTTCCGGGGGATGCAACGAGCAATGCTTGGCATCAACGCTGCCGTGGTGGGTCTGCTTCTGGCGGCATTCTACAACCCGGTCTGGACTAGCGCAATCAGGAACTCGACTGATTTCTGCCTCGCCGCATTGGCGTTTCTCCTGCTGGTATTCTGGAAGTGCCCGTCGTGGCTGGTCGTAATGCTTGCAGCGTTGTTGGCCAGTCTGGGCATTGGATGAGCCGTGGCCTCGGAGAAGACGCATAACCTGACCAGGAGTATTGCATGACCATTGTTGATTCAATTATTCTCGGCATCGTGGAGGGGCTGAGCGAGTTCCTTCCCATTTCCTCCACGGGGCACCTCATCCTTGCATCAACACTTCTGAAGCTCGGCCAGACCGACACCCACAAGGTGTTTGAGGTTACGATCCAGTCGGGAGCCATCCTGGCGGTGGTCTGGCTCTACCGCACGCAGCTTACGGTCAAGACAGATCTGCTCCTGAAGCTTGGTGCGGGATTCCTTCCCACCGGAATCCTTGGTTTTCTTCTCTACAAGTCGGTAAAATTACTGTTCCAGCCTGTAACCGTCAGCTATATGCTCATAGCGGGTGGGATTGCGTTCATTGTCATCGAGCGTCATCTCAGGGGGAGGGCGACGCCGGAATGCACACTCCAGGATCTCTCCTACAAGAAGGCCGTTGCCATCGGTGCGATCCAGAGTCTTTCCATGATCCCGGGTGTCTCCCGCTCCGGCGCGACGATCATGGGGGGATTGCTGGTCGGGATGGGCCGCAAGGATGCTGCGGAGTTTTCATTCCTCCTTGCCATCCCCACCATGCTTGCTGCCACTCTGTATGATATCTACAAGAATTTCAGCATCTTTCATTTCAGCGATTGGCAGAATATTACGGCCGGCTTCGTGACCTCGTTCATCTTTGCCGTTATCAGCATAAAGGTGCTCCTCAGATTCATCACCAGCCATACCTTCATCCCCTTTGGGGTTTACAGGATTGCAGCGGGCGTGTTGTTCCTGCTGCTCGTGCCATAGCGTTGAAGTCAATATGGAAACTGCGCGGCTCTTTATCTAACGGTGGGGCATGAAAGAGTGGATTACATCGTCTTCCGATCCAGACTCCTATACTGAATCGCTTCAGCGAGATGCTGTTCGCGGATGCTGTCCGAGCTGTCCAGATCGGCGATGGTGCGGGCAACCTTGAGGATACGGGTGTAGGAGCGGGCGGAGAGGCCGAGGCGGTCAGTGACCATTTCAAGGAGGCGGTGGCCGGCGGCATCGGGTTCGCAGAATTTCTTGATGAAGCGGGGGGGCATCTGGGCGTTGCAATGGACTTTGGTCCCTTTGAAACGCTCCAGTTGCAGATTGCGGCAGGTTTCAACTCTGGCTGCAATGGCTGCTGAAGATTCACTGTCGGCCCGATCGGCCAGGTCGCGGTATTTTACGGCAGGCACTTCGATATGGAGGTCGATCCGGTCCAGAAGCGGGCCGGAGATGCGGGACCGGTACCGGTGGATCATGACCGGGGTGCAGGAGCAGGTGTGCTGGGGATCGCCCAGATAGCCGCAAGGGCAGGGGTTTGTACACCTTTCTCTACTATTCCCATTCGAAACGGCATTCGTTCTCAATCGAAATTCCCCTCGAAAAACAGCAGCTTCCCGGTTATCCCCCCAATCCCGTGACCATCGGTGACCACATCCGTAAACGACGCATGGACCTCGGCCTCCTCCAGAGAGAAGTCGCGGAGATCATCGGTGTCACCGAATCCTCTATCTGGAACTGGGAACACGGCACCGAACCAGAATTGCAGTATAACCCCAATATCATCAGATTTCTAGGGTACGTTCCGTTCGACCGCCCTGATGACACTGTTGGCAGGCTTGCGTGGTATAGGAGGGTACAAGGGCTTACTGTGGTAGCACTGGGAAATCAAATGAACATTCACCCGGATCAGCTGTACGAATGGTTGAGTGTAACGAGGAAACCGTTCAATAAGAGCCTTCAGCGGATTGAACGGTTTCTGGAAAGTCATGCACCCTTCCTATGAAAACTATTTGCCAAACGTTATGGTTTTCCGATACGAGGAGGACTCATCCAATAGCTCCAAACATATTTTGTCTATTTGCTCCGCTGAAGAGACAACCAATTCGAACCAATTAGCATCCTGCTCAAAAAAATCTAACGACTCTCGTGGTGTTTCTCTGCTAAGTGATAGTTTGACTATGTGATCGCCGAAATGCGTATCTGGCTCATTTGTAATCGCAAATAAGCTGGAAAGCTTGAAAACTGTGCTTTCCGGCAAGCAGCTCCTGATATGTTTTGTTAACTCGATGTTTCGGATCAGATTATCGATGCGGTCTAGATAATCTGCTCTCGAAAGTAGCACAATGTGCGGATAAGCATCGTCGCAAGTAGCGTGGCCTTCACATACGTTCGTTGGGTAAAATATCTTAAGGCTATTCAATCTGACCAGCCATTCATCTTGTAGGTTCTTGTCCACACTGTAGTCGAGCCACTTACGCTGATAATTTGAAAGTGCGGGATAAATTATTTTTGTAGCCACAAAACATACCCTTTGTTGATCATTCTAGATTGAGTTCTCAGTGCAAGAGAATGCGAAAACGCTTCTTTACGTCAACCCCCACTGCGGATACAGTTTTTTGTCTAACAATATCAGCCAACAAGTAATGACACCTTGACCTCTTCGGTCATGGTTTCATCAGCAATCATAGATATAATCAGTGAGGTATCGTCATTTACAAGAGCCGTCAATGCCTGCGCTATTGATGAATACTCATCCATGAGGAAATTCTCTGCTGCCCGGATATATAAAAGTGCACAGCCAGCTGATTGAACGTTGTCTAAAGCTGGATATAAAGCAGTTGCCGCCTTTTCAAAGGCAATTTTTGCTCGGTCATCGCCGGATGCGACACCATGCCCGACAGACAAGCGTCCGGAAGACTTTGAAAGAGCTCTTTGCAATGTATTCAGTTCGCACCGAATGCTATTTTGAGGATCAAGCATTTGAAGCACCATATCAGCAGCTGAATAAATACTGACTGCAGGATCGTTGGCAGCATGTGAATGAGTAGATTGAATATTCGATGTAGGGCTGGTTGTCACGTCAAGCTCCTTTGATCTATGAGATGGAATTTGATAATATGCTGTAACCGGCTGGAATGGCTCATTTAGCAAGCGAGTAATCAATGTATTGACATTCCTTACACAGATCTTCTTCAAGAATATCAGTAATAACTGTGTACTGTGAGATTATAAACAATGCCCTTGAAACGGAAATTTTACCCTTAAAGTCAGGTGCATTCCACACTAATGGACAATTGTCGCAGCTAAGTGCCATTTTTTATGCCTTTCTCAAATTCATAGCCAGCCAGCATCAATTGCAATTTGTTTCAAGGTGGCTGAAATCTTTGCCGTATCCAAAGACCATCGGCGTGTGTGCCCCATATACCATCCTGAGGTGAAGGATGATGCCAGGCGATGATTGATGATATCCATTTCCTCTGAGGAAAGTTGCCGCCCTTCGTGTGATGCCGGGTTGACCAATATTGCACCAAAACAAGCCAGCCAGGCATATTCCCCGCAAATGAGAATTACCTTGTGATTCGATGTAATCTCGCCTCTTATCCGCGTGATATTGATATCCGAGAGTACATCTTCAGCAGCGGGGTCAACAAAATCATTTGTATCTGGCCCACTTTGCGGCCACCTGTCATACGAGTTGCTGCAGGTCAGGTACTTGGCACGAAGGCGCAGAAAACCCTCCCTGAGTCCAATTCCTCTCTGCATTCTATGGGGATTTACGTACTCTTCCAGAATCTTTTTCGGCCAGGAAAATACTTCGAAGTCATTTGCCCATTTAATTTTAGCTCGTCGAAGTGCTCGATAAACATTCCCACCCTGATCTCCAATTGAAGGAATTTGATAATACGCCTCAACGGGACCAGGTGCCTCATTTAAAAGATAAGTTGTTGCCTGGGCATTGCCATGTGCTGGCACTATACGAAGATCATAATAAGGTGTTTTCATATGTCACCGCTTGGGGAACAATCCACTAGAGCAGGCCAAACGGGTTAGCAGTGATGCCCGCAGATGGTCTTCTTTTTCGGGCTTTTCTACAACATCTTCCCAAAAAATCAGGTACAGTATTTCCATCAGGTTGGGAAGGCTTGCTGCCGGCAATTTTTCGTAAAGGTTGCCTGTTACCGCCACGATATTTTTCATCTGATCCGGATCATCATTATAATCTTTCTTCACGTTCTTGTGCAGCTTGCTCCAGATTTTAGGTTTTTCTGTTTTGAAGCAGTTAATGAAATCTTGAATCTCCAATTTTGACTTCAGGTATTGGGCTTTCACTTTACATTGTTCCATCGTAAGAGCTTCTCCGATTAAGTCCAGCAGATCGTTGAAATCATCACGACTTGATAGCAAATATGCATTGAGTAAGAAGATATACGCTAAGTCTGGTACCGTGATACGAGCTTTTGAATTTGGCACTGAATAGTGCATCACTGCATTCCTCAATTTCATCAAGGTATCCACATAAGGATTATCTTCACTATTGTGGGTTTTTGCATAGTCCCACGGCAAAAGGAGCAATATTAGCAGGACATGATAAATCTTTGCTGTCTTTGCCGGTCCTGTAAGTTTATGGTCAATTCCTGGTAATGAATCGGAAACTAGCCGAAGATGTCCCTCGATTTCATGGCGTTCCAGGCCAAACTTCACAATTGGAAAAACTTTTTTGTCAACGACCAGTGATCTGCAGTGCCTGATCACCGCCGATCTCAACCGGAAATAGGGATTGTTCATGATTTCAATCACCTTTTTGTTAGCATTGGCCGAATCACTCTTCCAGATGATCAGATCTTCTGGCGAAAGCATCCCCTTGGCCTTAATTCTTTCCACGAAAGCTTTCAGGGAACCTGCATGTTCAGAGTAAAATCTAATGTTGTTTCTGATGAAGTTGTTACGTTCCAAGAGCTCCATGTAGATGTAAAAACCTGCTGTCATCTTGAGGTCTGTCTCCGGATCTGAGCTACCCTCGGCTCTGCACCTTTCTATATATTCATCGCGATGCTTTTGTAACTCTTCCGTAATCTTCATTCCGCGCGCCTGGATATCCAGATTGACATCAATAATTATAAAATCGAACTCCTTATCAATATCAAAGTTCCTCAGGCAATGGATGGCAGATACAAAATTATTGATATGGGTAATATTAAAACATTTCAAGTAAGAGGAAATAAGCTGTTTATCGTCAGAATCATCGTCATGCGGAACGACACCGCTAAACAAGTCCTCGACCGTGCCCATGACGTTGCCGGCGGTTCGCTGATGTCGCTCTTCTCGACGCATCCGCCGATGGAAGAGCGCATTGCCCGTCTGGAAAGCATGGCACGATAACCGTAACTACTCTTGATCAAGGAGGAACAGGATGAATATCAAAATACTGCCATGTGTTGCCTTTGCCGGAGTCATGGCTCTGGTTGTCATGGGTACCAACTCGTATGCTGGCGATGGCAATCCAACCCCGGCACTGTTCAGCCAACTTGAGACATTTCACGGGCATGTTTGTGCCGGGTCCATCTTTGGTGCCCGACTCGGCCTGGCGGCAAAAGAGGCACTGAAAGAAGCAGGGGGGACCGGTAAATTCACCGCCAGATACTATGACCTTTCCTGCCCGCTGGACGGCATTCAGGTGGCGGCGGGAACCACCTACGGCAACAGGGCTTTGGCGGTTCAGGAGCAGGATGAACACCGGTTAGTGCTGACTGCGTCAGGAAACAAGCGGGTCGTGGAAGCCCGCCTCACAAAAAAAGCTGAAGAGTTGGGTCTGAAAAGCCGTGACCTCGGGAAAAAGGCCAAGGCGCTCCCTGCCGATTCGTCGGAGCGTGTGAAACTGGAGCGGGAAATCGAGGATATCTATTCCTGGTTGAAGACGGCACCGACCGGTGAGGTGGTAAAAATCACCCACCTTTCCAACGGTAAGGGTGGCAGGTGACAGAATCAAAACACAAACAAGACGATGACACGAAAGGAGCAGAGACCATGCAGCAACACCAGAAACAGTATCGCGGCGAATCGAAACAGAAAGCGAAGCGGCGCAGAGATGAAAGCGCCTTGACCAACGTTGTCTCCCTGCGCATCAGCGATCAGGAAAAGCGCGAGTTGGAGAAAATAACCAAAACAAGTGACAGGAACATCTCGGAAATCGTCAGGGAAGCCCTTGAGTTCTGGATAGTGAAGCGGAAGAGGTTATGTCTCGACCTTTAGAACCGCATCGGCACAAGCTGCCAAAAACGCATTCACACAACAGGCAATCAAGCAAAGGAGTATGGAAGATGAAGACATGTACCATCAGGATTTTCACCGTAATGGCCGCAGTCATAATGCTGTCGGTCACGATATTTGAGTTGAACGCAGAAGCCCGGGCCGGCGGCAGCCGTTCTTCCGGTAGCCGCGGATCACGCAGCTACTCAAAACCGGCCACCAGCTATTCCCAGCCGAGCCAGAATCAGTCAAGGCAACAACTCGCCCCACCGCCAAGCCCCATGCAGCAGCCGGGCGGCGGCTTCATGAGGAGCATGGCCGGCGGCATCATGGGCGGTCTGCTGGGCGGCATGCTCTTCAGTTCCCTCGCAGGAGCTGGCAGCGGCTGGGGAGGAGGCATGGGTGGCAGCGGTATCGGTCTGTTTGAAATAATTCTCCTTGCCGGTCTGGGCTACATGATCTACCGGTTTATCAAGAAAAAACGGGAACTCAGCTTTGCAGCCCCTTCCGGGCAGGGAGCCTATCAACGGGAAGCCGTAACTCCGATTACCTATGGTCATCAGTCTGTCGAACCGGTGGCAAGCGATGTGGATACCGGTATGTTTCATATTCGACAGATGGACCCCTCTTTTGATGAAAGCCGTTTCAGCGATACGGTGATGGATATATTCTTCAGAATCCAGGGGGCCTGGATAAACCGTGACCTGACACCGGTATCAGGAATACTGACCGAAGAAATGAAGCAGACCCTGCAGAAGGATGTGGACCTGCTGCTGCGAGACAGACAGGTCAACAGGCTGGAAAACATTGCCGTCAGAAAAGTGGAGATTGCGGAAGTTTGGCAGGAGTCGGGCCAGGATTACGTCACCGCTCTGATTCATGCCAACCTGCTCGATTACACGACCGACGATGCCACCGGCGTGGTGGTATCCGGCAGCAAAACAGAACCGGTGAAGTTCGAAGAATACTGGACCTTCACCCGACCGGTCGGCAACAACCCGTGGCGTCTCACGGCGATCAATCAGAGATAGGTGGTTCGGAAATCACCATGAAGAATTCGATAATGATTCTGTTGGCTGGACTGGTAGTGATGGCATTAGTGCTGGCTGTGCAAGCTCAAAAGGCTGGCACCGGAGCAGGATTATCAATGCAAAAAAGCCTGTTCTGTTGAAGCAGGAACATGTGAAACATCTTGTTTTCAAAACATTGGCGCAGGCCAAACGGATCATTGTGATAGTCATTGGCAGTACGATCCTGGCTGCAGGGATAACCATGATCGTACTGCCAGGCCCGGCTGTTGTTGTGATACCAATCGGTCTGGCAATTCTGGGCACTGAATTTGTCTGGGCCAGAAGAATTCTTGTCAACGTAAAAGAACGAATTGAGCGTTTGAGAAAAGGGAACGGATGTCAGAGCAAACCATGATGTGGTGTGCCTTCGGGTTGCTGGTTGCAATCATGCTGGTCATCGACCTGGGACTGAACAGGAAGAGTCACGAGATTTCAATTCGCGAGGCACTGACCTGGACCGCAGTCTGGATCTCGCTGGCGCTTATCTTTAACGCCGGTGTCTATTACTACCTGGGAAAGACCAAGGCGCTGGAGTTTTTTACCGGTTATGTCATCGAGAAATCGCTCTCTGTTGACAATCTCTTCGTCTTCATCATGATTTTCTCCTACTTCCATATCCCTCGATTGCTCCAGCCGAAGATACTCAAATGTGGCATTATCGGTGCGCTGGTTCTGCGGGGAATCTTTATCTTTGTCGGGATTGAGCTGCTGGACGCTTTTCACTGGTTGATCTACATCTTTGGCGTAATCTTGATCATTACTGGCATCAAGATGGCATTCGGTGGTGAGGAGAAGATCGAACCGGAGAAAAACCTGCTGGTAAAGCTCGTCAAAAGATTTGTTCCTGTAACTAAACGGATTCACGGCAATAGATTTGTTGTCAACAAACTGGGAGCCAGAGCCGCAACTCCACTCTTGCTGGCGCTAATCATGGTGGAGTGGAGTGACGTTATTTTCGCGCTGGATTCTTTGCCAGCTGTATTCGCGGTAACAAGAGACCCGTTTATCGTCTATACCTCTAATGTTTTTGCCATCATGGGACTCAGGGCGCTTTATTTTCTCCTGTCAAATGTCATGGGGATGTTTGCTTATCTGAAACTGGGGATCTCGTTTGTGCTGGCCTTTGTTGGAATCAAGATGCTGGTGGCAGATACCCGCTTTGAAATTCCGATCCAGTTTTCCCTCGGTGTGATCTTCGGTGTCCTGTTCATTTCAATTATCACCTCGATCCTCATGGGAAAGAAAGGTAGCAATACAGATGCTGGCTAGACTGAAGCGAATTCTGTGTGCCGTCACTATTGTAACTGCTTGCTGGGCAGCAAACAGCTTTGCCCTGAACTGCGATTGCGGTGACTGGATGAACAAAGGCGGCTATTGCGTGGATTACATAAAGGAAAGGATCGCTGTTTTTCCAATCCCCCAAAACACGACAGAAATCGCAGCCCTGAAAAATAAACCGGTTACAGAAATATCAGAAGGTGACGTTGCCATATTCAATTTCAGCAACTACTGGCACGTTGCGTATGTTGAAAAGGTCTATCGGGATCAAAATGGAACTGCTCATTCTATCGACGTCAGTGAAATGAACTTTGGTGACCGTCTGACGCGTACTGAATTCAAAACCAAGTGGAAGTCTATGAATGAACGTGAGTGGCAAAGGGCTACCTGCTGCGGAGTAACCGATCAATATGATGAGTTGAGTTACCGGAAGAATGTTGCGGTAAACACGGTAACGCAGGTCTGGTCTCCTGATCCGGAAGATACTGAAACTGCCGACTCCCCGAAAGACAGAGGTTTTATCAACAAGGTAAAAGAAGTCTTCAATCGGTTAGCAGTTCTTGTGGAACGGGTATTATAAAGCGCTTCCGTCCTTGCTTACGATTCGTATTTTGACAATCGAAGTTGCCGAGACTTCCTCACAAAGAAGGTCAAACGCTTCCCATTCAACCTTCTCCCCCTGTTTAGGGAATCTACCCAGTTTCGCAAGGACCAGGCCGGCAATGGTATCATACGGGAGTCCTTCCTCGAACTTTACATCGAGCAGTTCTTCCAGATCATTGAGCGACATCAGGGCATCAATCATCAGGGAGCCGTCTGAAAGTCGCTCAGCCCGGCGCGATTCGCCTGCGTCATGTTCATCTTCGATTTCTCCAACCAGTTCCTCCAGCAGGTCCTCCGTTGTTACCAGTCCGCTGATGCCACCGTATTCGTCCACAACAAACGCAATCTGAACCCGTTTGCGCTGCATTTCGCGGAGCAGCTCATTGGCATGCTTGGTTTCCGGTACATACAGGGGAGCTCTGACTATCTCCTCCAGGGTAAACCCCGGGTCGCCGAGACGGGGATGCAGAAACAGGTCCTTGCTGTGGATGAAGCCGACAATGTTTTCGCGATCTTTCCGGTATACCGGATAACGGGTGTACATGTTTTCCCGGATAATCTCCAACTGATCTTCTCGTGGCAGGTCCATGTCCAGAGCAACCATCTTGAGGCGTGGCACCATTATTTCGCTGACCTTCGTATGGCTGAAGTCCAGCATGTTTTCAATTACCTTGTGTTCGTGCTCGGTCAGGGCCCCGGTTTCCCCTCCCTCGGCAACAGCATGCAGCACCTCTTCCCGCGTAACGAATTCCTGACCGCTGGTGGGTTTGACCCCAAACAGCGCCAGTACCAAACGGTTAGAGAGTGTGAGGATTTTCACCGCCAGGCCACCGATGGTCGCCAGGGCATTGATCGGTTTGGCAACCATCAGGGACATGCGGTCGGCGAACTGAAGTGCGATGGTCTTAGGGGCAAGTTCACCCAGAATCAGGGAAAAATAGGAGACCAGAGCAACAACCAGCGCAATCGCTATTGGCTCGGCTGCGTTGCTGATGGTCTCATTCGGGAAAGCCTTCAAAATCGGCTTGAAATACTCTACCGCCGTTGCGCCCCCTACGGCCGATGCTAGTGAACCAACTACCGTGACGCCGATCTGCACGGTTGCCAGAAAGCGGTGCGGATCGTTCTGCAGCTTTTCTACAACCCGGGCATTGGAATTTCCGTCTGCAACCAGCTTGGCGATTGTGCTTTTACGGGCCGAGATGATAGCGAGTTCAGAGCCAGCAAAAAAACCGTTGGCAAGAATCAGAAGGAAGATAACTACTATTTCGAATGCTATTGTTTCCACAAAAATTCCTTGTCAGTGCGCAGGCCATTGATCTGCAATTGAGACGATGAAAATTCAATGCGCTAAGCACCGCTGTATTCAGATGGTTCAGCCAATGTCCGGAAGAAACTGTTTTCCCGCCGCAGACAACTGCTCTGAAGACCCCAACAGAAGCACGATGTCACCCTCCTGAAGCTCCCAGAATGGATCAGGATTGGGCACAATCTCCTCACCCCGCTTTATCACCATAACCGTAGCACCAGACCGGTTCCTGATTGTGCCCTGACTCAGGCTCTGCCCTTCCAGAATTGAACCCTGCTGAACCCGGAATGTCGCCAGTTCGGCTCCGGATAGATAGCCGCTGATCCCTACTGCATGGCTGTGGCGTCGGCTCATGGTTCGGAACATCTCGTAGCCGTCGCTGCGGATTTCAGTGATACAGCGTTCAATGTCATCGTGCGGGACCAGATAGTTACGCAATACCCGCGAGAGGATCTCCACCGAAGTCTCAAATTCCTCTGGTACCACCTCGTTAACTCCCAATTTGTAGAGCGGTTCTACTTCAAGGATATAACGGGTCCTGACAATGATGTGAATTGCAGGATTGATCTGCCGGGCAAGCGCAGCAACCCGTCTGCTGGCGGCGGCATCCGATATGGCAATGACCATGCCCCGTGCTTTTTCAATGAGGGCGTGATTGAGTATCTCAGTTTTTGATGCGTCACCGAAAATAATATGATGGCCTTTTTTCAATTCCTTTTTCACGGTGTACGGGTTGGTTTCGATGACGACATAGGGAACATTCATTTTTTTGAGTACCCGGGCCAGGTTCTTTCCATTTACGCCATAACCGACAATGATCATATGGTCGCTCAGATCAATCGGTTTTTCATGCCGGGCGAGCACACCCCTTCCTTTTGTCCAGGCATGCGGAAGCAATCCGACCACATAATCCGCTAGCGGAGGTGAGAACTTGATGAATGCCGGCGTGAGCCCCATGGTCGCTATGGATGCCGCCAGGAATATCTGGTAGAGCTCCTGTGAGAGCAGCCCGGCTTTGATACCCACCTGGGATAGGACAAAGGAAAATTCGCCGATCTGGGCCAGACACAGCGCCGTGATGATGGCGATGCGCATGGGGACGCCCAGTGACAGGGCGGCTCCGGTGGTGACCAGTGTCTTGATGATAATGATGGCAGCCACCAACAGGCCGATCTCCAGGGGATACTTCAGCAGGATGGCCGGGTCGAGCAGCATCCCCACCGAGATGAAGAACAGACTCATGAATGCTTCCCGGAACGGGATGATGTCACTCAGCGCCTGGTGGCTGTATTCCGATTCTGAAATTGCGAGACCGGCGATAAAGGCTCCCAGCGCCAGCGAGAGTCCGGCCAGGGAGGTGAACCAGGCGGTGCCCAGTCCGATGACGATGATGCTGAGAATAAACAGTTCCCGGCTGCGCGTCTTGACAACCTGCCTGAATATCCAGGGGACCAGGAAGCGTGCTCCGTAGTGAGCGGCGAGTACGACAATAGCAGCCTTGGCAAGGACGGTCAGCAACCCCTGCACGCCCCCGGCGTTTCCTGCCAGTAGCGGAGTGAAGAGTACCATCGGCACGATGCAGAGATCCTGGAAAATCAGGATGCCCATGGCCATCCTGCCGTGTGGCGAGTCCGCCTGTCCGGAATCGATCAGCAGCTTGATGACGATAGCCGTGCTAGAGAGAGCGACCAGAAAACCGAAAAACGCCGCTTCCCGGACCTGATAGCCTAATAATGGTCCTGCAGTCAGAACGGCCAGAATCGTGACCCCTACCTGCAGACCGCCTCCCCAGAGGAGTAGATGCTTGATTCTCATCAATTCCTTGAGTGACAGTTCGATCCCAATGGTGAAGAGCAGCAGAACCACGCCGATCTCGGCCATTTTCTCTACGTCATGAGAATTTTTGATGACTGCGAGGGCATGGGGGCCGGCCAGTATACCTGTTACCAGAAACCCAATGATCGATGGAAACATGAGTTTCCGGAACAGCACGACCATCACCAGGGCAAGACAAAACAGGATCTCAATATCTTTCAGAACTTCATATTCCATGTGCTGCTATCCCTTCTTCAAAAATTTCCGGCTTACTCCTTGATTTCCTGTCCGGGGCTGACAAACGAGATGCCCTGCCCACCGGTTGCCCCGATCATGACGCACTCGACGATGGGGCTGTTAATCATCCTGTCTGAGTTCCATTTGACAATGAAGTTGGCACCGAACCCGCCGCTGGTGTCTTTCTCCTCTATATGAACGAAAGATGAAGCCAATGGACCAAGGATCTGTGGTTTTTCAAGGTAGCGGCGAACCAGTTTGCCGCCTGTGTCGTAATAGTCAATGGCAGTGATCTGAAATGAGGCCGACAGGTCTGTGTTCCTGATGCTCAGCGTCGTGGCCAATTGAAACGGCAGTTTTCTGGGACCGGTAAATACATTGGAGTAGGCAGGCACGTAGACGGTCTGCCCTTTTGATAGCCTGACCTCGGATGATGCCGGCCAACTTGCATTCGGGGTTGTCAGCAATAAAAGCAAAAGAAATAACATTGACGTTGAGAACGATATTCGTGACAGGTATCGCATAGTTCGCTCCTTTTCTAGGAATTTGTTAAATTTACTGGAGTCAGGGTCTTTGAGTTGCCGTTGTGCAACTCCCGTTTATTGCGAGGGACTATTGCTGTCAAGAGATGACAAATCAGATCCACTTTGAATAGGCAGCTGACGTACTATCTCGACAGAGCAGGGTGCATAGAGAGCGACGGCCAATGATACCGAGCCAAGCACGAATCGCTTGATTGAACCATAGCCATTTGAGCCGATAACTATCAAATCGGCACTCCACTGTTCCGCTTCGTCGACTATGGCTTCTTTCGGCAACCCTTCCAGTAATCTGGGGGTAACATGAAGGCCGGGGGCACGTTGAGCCAGGTCATCTGCGATTTCACTTAGACGCTTTGCCGCTTCCATCCCTTGTTGTTCCAAAATATCGTCGAAGTTCACAGGGCTATGCGCTGCCTCTTGCATCAGAATATAATCTATGGGAGTCAGCACAGTCACTACTCTGACTTCGCTCTCAGGAGGCCAAGGTCGACGACACACTTCCTCAACAGCAGCTTCACTACCAGGCGACCCATCCACAGCAAGAAGAATTCTCATTACGGCACCATCCTTTCATATTTGATGCACAGAAATCATGACTCGTTAAACTGAATACGTCACAGATGTTGAATCATCCAATCGGTTCCAACCAGCTTTAGCTTGCGATCGATCTGTTCATCTCTAACACCAAGTTTACGCAATATGTCGTCATAGATTCATTCGTCGATGCGAACTGGACAGCACTCTGCGGCAAGGCACCGTTCAACCTCGACAAGTGACACGCTGTCGACCAGCAGATGCAGACGGTCGCCAACGCTGACCACCGAACTCCCCCCCGGCACCAGATATTCGTTCCCACGCTGGATATAGACGACCAGGACTCCTGCTGGAAGGCCAAGGTCCACCAGCTGTCTGCCCACCACAGCAGAATCCGGCGATACAGACACGACGTACAGGGTGCCAGGCACCTCCGGTTCGCCTGTGGACAACGAGGCCGGCTCGGCTCCGTGCGGAACTGCTTCGAGTTTCAGCCAGCGGGCCACCAGCGGGATGGACGACCCCTGGAGCAGTGCCGAGGTGAGGACGATAAAAAAGACCATGTTGAAGATTGTTTCTGCCTTGCCGATATCCGCCAGTAACGGAAAGGTGGCAAGGACAATGGGAACCGCTCCCCGAAGCCCGACCCAGGAGATCAGACCTTTCTCCTGTAGGGAAAGCCGGGAGAGAGAAAGCGCGACGAAGACGCTGGCCGGTCTGGCGATCAGCATCAGGAAGGCTGCAACCGCCAGACCGATGGTCACCACCGGCAGCAGGTGGGAGGGGAACACCTGCAGTCCCAGCACGAGGAACATGGCGATCTGCATCAGCCAGGCCAGCCCGTCGTGAAAACGGAGCAGGCTCTTTTTTTGGACAAACGCGCTGTTGCCCATCACCATGCCGGCCAGATACACGGCCAGGAAGCCGTTGGCTTTTGCCAAACTGGCGAGGCCGTAAATAAAGGGAACGAGAGTCAGGGTCAAGACTGAGTAAAGCCCTTCGTAGTCCAAGCGCAGCCGGTTGACGAGGATAACTGCCCCCTTGCCGGACAGGTAGCCAAAGGCGGCGCCGGCAGCCATCTGCCAGATAACCATCGGTGCCAGGGAGAGCACGGAGGCGGTCGGTTCGGTCAGCAGCATGACCATGCCGAGAGTAAGGAAGACCGCCATGGGGTCATTGCTCCCCGACTCAAGTTCCAGCAACGGCTTCAGGTTGCCCCGCAGATTGACACCGCGCGAACGAAGCACCGCAAAGACGGCGGCAGCATCCGTTGAAGAGACGATGGCACCCAGCAGCAGCCCTTCCCGCCAGGAAAAGTCGAGAGTGGCATGGACGAACCAGCCGACGAGCAGGGCGGTGATCGCCACACCCAGGGTGGAGAGAGCCATTCCTTCGCGAAGCACCGGCCGAACGCTGCGCCAGTTAGTGTCCAGTCCGCCGGCGAAAAGTATGTAAGCCAGGGCGAAAACTCCTACCGTCTGCACCAGGCGCGGATCGTCGAAGTGGATTCCTCCCGGCCCTTCGGAACCAGCCAGCATACCGACAGCAAGGAATAGGACCAGCGCCGGGATTCCGAGTCGGCTGGAGATCTTGCTCGCCAGGATACCGAGGAGAAGCAGGAATGATCCGGCTAGCATGAGCAGTTCAGTCTGGGCCATTAGCGAATCCCCACTGTATCGAACTCAGTGCATGGCAGCAGCATAGTCGCCTCGGTGTCACCACCGTTACCAGTGCGAGACAGAAGGATCACAATCTCTTTAAGGACTTCATATTCCATGTGCCGCTATCCCTTCATCAAAAATGCACCGGCTTACTCCTTGATTTCCTGTCCGGGGCTGACAAACGAGATGCCCTGCCCACCGGTTGCCCCGATCATCACGCACTCAATTTCTCTAAATTATTTCTCACAATTTCCACCGAACATTTTGCATTAAGAGCGACCGCTGCGGAAACCGACCCGAACAGAAAACGTCTAATGGGTCCGTATCCATGAGACCCAACGACGATCAGATCAGCGTTCCAACGCTCCGCCTCACGCAATATTACCTCGTTGGCGTTACGCCCTCCCAGGAGCATGGGCATGACCCGCAAATTAGGCGCACGATTTTCGAGTATAGTTGCGGCATCTTTGACGAATCCGAGAGAATGGCTATCGGAAAGCTTGCCAATTTTGTCAGTCATTGACGGACTTGCATTTTCACGTAGTATCATCATTTCTATTCTGGAGGGCACGGACAATAGGCGCACCTCGGTTTCCGCTGGCCAAGGCCGTCGGCATACTTCATCAACTGCAGATCTACTGGCTTGGGAATCATCTATAGCAAGTAGTATTTTCATGTAGGTTCTCACCTTGAATCCAGATTCTCAAGCAATCTCGCCATGTCATGACCACAACTCAATATTGGCGCAGGAGAATGCGGTCGCGACCGCCGCGCTTAACCTCGTACATCAAGGCATCAGCCTGTTTGAGTAATGCTTCGAAATCTTGGGGAATTACCCCATAGCTGTACTCCCCAGCGTTTCCACAGCCGGGAGCTTGCGGATAATCGCATTGCGCCTGGCCATTTTGGCGACACCGATGGCCAGCGTGATCGTAACCGCCGCAGGCAGACCTTCGGGTATTGCCCCCACCGCCAAGGCAACAACTGCCATGAACATCTCCAGCCACGATTCGCCCCGCACTATTCCGACGACAAAGGTAATCGCGGCCAGGCCGAGAATAACGTACAGCAGCAGGCCGCTGAATTTGGCGATCTTTTTGGTGAGCGGGGTAGCCAGGATGTCAGCGGAAGCGATCAATTCGTTGATCCGCCCGATTTCGGTGCTGTTCCCGGTCGCCACCACCACCCCGGTGGCAATGCCGTACGTGACCAGCGTCGAGGAGTAGGCCATGTTCAGGCGGTCCGCCAGCAGCGTGTCGTGTGGAAGGATGCCGCTCTGCTTCTGCACCGGCACCGATTCCCCGGTAAGGGTCGATTCATCGATCTGCATTTCACGGGTTGCGAGCAGCCGCAGATCGGCCGGGACTTTGTCGCCGGACTGAAGCAGGACAATATCGCCCGGTACCAATTCCGTTGCCGGAATCTGCCGGCGCTCACCGCCCCGGATGACCGTTGCCGTAGTAGTCAGCGATTGGGACAGGGCTTCAATGGCCTTGACCGCCTTGGCCTCCTGGATGAAGCCGATGACGGCATTGACCAGAACCACCCCGAAAATAACCCCGGCATCTACCCATTCCCTGAGAAAGCTGGTGACAACAGCGGCGGCCAGCAGTATATAGACCAGCGGTTGGTGAAACTGCAGCAGAAACAGGACCAGTGGACTGGTGCCTTTTTTCTGGGTGATCGAATTCGGGCCGAATTGTGTCTGCCGGTGCACCACCTCAAAGGTATCCAGCCCCTTGTCCAGAGCTGTCTCAAGGAACTCGACAACCTCCACTTCCGGCAAATGATGCCAGTGTTCTTCCAGTATTTCTTTCATGTCATACTCCTCAAGTGAAGCAGGCTCTCAATAGTGGACACCATACGCGGGCATTTCATTGCCGCTAATCGTGAAGAGGCCAGAATCATGGAGGAGACCCAAACAGGCACGAACGGACGAAAGCGGCAAATGGTCGTATATCGCCACCGTATGAAGCGGCATCCAGGGCTTCCATATATTCCCGGCGCCGTTCCACCGGAATGATAGTCCAACTGAATCCGCCCGAAGCGAGCATGGCATTCATCAAGAATCGACCGATCCTGCCGTTGCCATCCATGTAGGGGTGAATATAGACAAAGATGAAGTGCCCCAGCACCCCCCTGACTGTTGAAGATCGCTCCGCTTCGAGCAGATCACATAGCTCCGGCATCATTTCACGCACGGCTTCCCTCGAGGGGGGCACATGGGCTGCGTTGCGAATATAAACCTGTGCATTGCGGTATCCCGCTAGGTCGACAGCTGATAGAATGCCGGCATCCACACTGGGCAAAAACAGGCTGCGATACCAGGCGGCATGGTCTGAACGGAATGCCGTGCCTGGGTTCGTACCTGAAAATATCCTGCGGATCGTGGCCATCACTTCATTGTGGGTCAGCCAGTAACCGCGGGCAGCCATGGCATTGCGCGACTCGGAATCTTCCCGGCTCTTTTCCGGGTTCCAGTCACCACGGGATACACGCCTGATCAGTTCATCGGTTACCCGGTATCCTTCTATGGAGAGAGAGTGGTAGGCATCCAGTTGATACTGTTCTTCTATGCGGGACATGAAGAGCTCGATATCTTCTGGCATCTCCGGTTCCTGCGGAAACAGTTCAAGAACCGACTGGCGCATCTCATGCCACATCAGACGTATCCGCAGGGCATGGCGGGAGTCATTACGCGTCAGCAGACTCATTGGCAGAAGTTCCGCGAATGGATTGGATTCCGCGACCATGTAACCAGCAGAACGCATGGTTGCCAATATCTGGTCGGCATGTTCCGTTTGCCCCACAGCCCGCAGCGCTCCGGCAAGTCTGCCGGCGATGGTACTGTGCCTACCTTCCAAAAGTTCCCGCAGAAGCGTAGATACATCCCTGACCCCGGATAGCACAATCTGCGCATCACGGGAATGGTTCCGGTAAAAGGAGGGGGGAGCCTTGAGCAGGGCGGTTTCAGGCATAAGAACGCGAAGAGAACCGATCATCGTCACTTTGTCCGCAGGCATGGATTCCGCAACTTTATAGTCAAAGAGGCTGCAATCGTTTGGCAGAGAGAGCGTTCCGTTCTTTGCCAGGGGGGAGTGGATCGTGACCTGTTTCGGCAACAGCGTACTGCCGGCATGGAGAGACAGGGACAGGTCGGGTGAAACATGCCAGTTATCACCGAATCGTTCTGAACAGTAACCGGCGATAAACTCACGCATGGCGGCAAACCAGGAGGTGCTGTCGCCCACCTGTTCATCGGGGCGGGACGGCATATACCAACCCTTGAGGATCTGTTTCAGGAATCCGTTTCTCACAAGAGAGGTCAGCTGAACCCTTTTGAGTTCAGTTGACTTGATGACACTCTTCCCGTTGTCCTGCAGTTTTTTCAGGACAGTCAGGGCATCTGCCAGATGTTGTTGGGCCGGGCTGGCCTTCATAGTTGCCTTGTTGTTACACGATTATTACGATCGAGCATTACAAGATTATTGTTGCCGGCGCAAGGGGATTGTGGATGAGACGGATCCCAGAGAGCTTTTATTGGTTCAAATGTTCAAACGGTGAATCGGTTATGAGAATGTATCCGGAATCGGCCTCCAGAAAAGCGATTTTCGTTTTAAAAGACGGGAGAAGCTTGCCGTCGAAATATGAAACGTTGCCGAAAGGTTGCCGCTGACATAATTTCCCGTGCAGCTGTTATAACACTCTTGTAGCAGCTGTAGTGGAATAGAGAATAAGGGGTACCGCGCTTAAAGAGGGGGCCATATGGATTTGCTATTAACTGCGATTCTTGTTACCGGTGTGCCGACATTGCTCATAGTAGCAGTAAAACTTGCAGCGGCGCGAGTTGTTTCTGACAACCACAACAGTGATTCCACTCGGTTTCCGGTCGATTTGGACTGCAGACACACGCCGGGAGACACATGTAACTCTGAAGCAGAGGATGATGAAAACATGTACACAACAGCACCTGATTACTTCACTGACCCGACCTACAGCTGGATGGAGGGGAATCTCTTTCATCAGGATGACAGTCCGTCCCGTTCATTCGACAATGAATAACAGATTTCTATAATTATATCTTGCACATGTGCCGGGGCCTGCGGTATAAAGCGAAATCTCGCGCCCCTGAAGGAGAAACTTATGCCGCACAAGCCACTTCGCGAGATTCTTGTTTTTGTCGCCGGCTCGACTCCGCAGATTATTACCGAGACGATTCAGGCGCTTGCAAATCAAGTTCCTCCCGTATTTGCCGCAGAAATCCATATCGTCACAACACTTCCGGGCCGCCGAAAAATTTATGAGACACTTCTGAAAGGTGGCATTCTTCAGCAGATGTGCGTTGAACTGTCGCTGCCGTCCATCCCGGAAAACCGCCTGTTCTTCCATATCCCCGCATCGGATGACGGGACACTCCTGGAAGACATCAGAAGCGACCGGGAAAACGAACTTATCGGGGACCTGATAACCTCATTAGTGCGGTCACTGACCGCTATGGCTGACACCCGCCTTCATTGTTCCATCGCCGGCGGCCGGAAAACCATGTCCTTTTATCTCGGATCCGCTCTGCAGCTTTTCGGACGGGCTCAGGACCGTCTCTATCATGCGCTGGTTTCTCCCGAATTTGAAGCCAACCCAGCGTTCTTTTACATCCCTGCTGTGCCGGTTGAAATTCGGGGCAGAGCGGCTGATGGCGGAACTGTCACTCTCAACACTGCCGATGCGGTTATCTCCCTTGCCGAACTGCCATTCCTCCGTTTTGGCGGTCGTGTATCGTTCAGCGGCACTCAGCTTTCGGAAATGGTGGCGGAAGGGCAGAGCTCCATCGATACGGCAACCCTGCAGCCGACTGTCAGACTGAACCTGTCAGAGCGCACTGTAACAGTGGGCAACATCCAGCTTGACCTGATACCGGTTCAGTTGATGCTGTATGCCGCATTTCTGCGCCAGAAAACGGATTATTGCAAATACCCGGAGCGTCCGTACTGCTCCGACTGCACTGCCTGTCACCTCGTTCTGGCGGAACTGGCAACAAAGCAGTCATTGGAAAAAATGGCCGACGATTATACCGCAATCTACGGCAATCGAGACAAGGCTCTTGATTTGCGGGAAAAATGGCCCGATGGCTTCGATGTACCGGCGTTGCGTCAACATATCAGCAAGGTGAACAGCAGCCTGCGCGAGCATCTTATCGATCCGCTTGTCGTCAATTGCATCGCTGTCCAATGTAAACGGGCGTACGCCAGCAGCCGTTACGGTGTCCGGATCGAAAAAAACAATATATCCATTACAGCAGGGAGAGGTTGAGTCTTATGAAGCATGTCCATGTATGTCTTGTCTCCGAGCAGACTATCCCCAATATTCTGGCGATCCATGAAGTCAAACCGGATCTGCTGGTTTTTATCAGCACCGCCCGCATGGAAGAGAAAAAAACAGTAGCGGCGATCCTCGACTGTCTTCGCCTTAACGGTCTCGATTACGGCACGGGATATCAGGTTGAAACGGTAAACCAGGATTCTTTCGACTCATGTGAACAAAAACTGAAAAAGATTGCGGCGCAATTCAGGGGGGACGCTGTTTCCGTCAATCTGACCTGCGGCACCAAAGTTATGTCACTGGCGGCATTCAGTGTATTCAGGGGCGGTGCGGCACGCTTGATGTATACCCCGATCCCGCGTAACGAATTCATTGAAATCGACGAGAGTCCTGAAACCGAGCCGGTGCAGCCGCTGGCGCTCCGTCTTGATGTCCGTTCCTACATCACTGCATATGGTGTCCGCATCAGCAACATGCAGGAAGCAGAGGTTCTCAAGGAGCGTGCCCGTCGGGGACGTGACCTGAGCGGGTGGATTGTCGAAAACTATTCGGAGGTGGAGAACCTCCTCTGCGCATTTGCCTATCACCTCAATAAAGATAATGCCCGCAACAGGGCTCATATTGATTTTGCCATGACCTATGAAACGAGAAATGACGCTGAACGGGAGCTGCTCAGAAAATTCGGCATGGATGAAAACAGAATCGCCCGGCGTCTCAACAGGCTTGAAGTCGGATTCATGACCGGTGATTGGCTGTCGGATTACTGTTATGAAGCACTCTCCCGCCTTGGTGTGGATGACTGCGTCACCGGGGTAGAACTAATCGACAAAAACGGCAACCCAAACGAATTCGACGTCATGTTCACCAAGGACAACGCCCTCTACCTCGTAGAATGCAAGAGTCTCAAACAAAAATCCGACAAGGATGCCGACATCCTCTACAAAATCGCCGCACTCCAGGACAGTTTCGGCCTGCGTGTCAAAGGATTTCTGGTCAGCACAGCGGTATCCCAGATGGTCGATATGCGCAAAAAAACCATCAAAGACCACATTATCCGGCGGGCGCGCCAATGCCAGACAGAAGTTATTCTTCCTGCTGACATCAACACCTTTTCTTCCTGGATCAAGGAGAAAGTCCGAGGGCTGTAAACCATGACTGAAGCCATATCACTAGATATTTCGTCCCTCTATGCAGACACCGGCACCGCCAAACTGGCCGACCTGCCGCAGTATGCCAAAAAGGCGCAAGCGCTGGCGGGCAACGGCAACATCGTGACCCTGACCGGGCAGGGGCCGATCTGGCTCTACTTGTATGTGTCCCATGCCCTGCACGGCAAAGTTGTCAAACTGCAGTATAACTCTCCCGTCACCGGCGATGTGGTCATTTATGACCATTCGCCGTTTTGAGGAATCCCGTACCATATGACTGATGCTCCCCTTTCTGTCGGCCTGTTCCGCTTCGATCTGACGGTAACCGATGAAATCGTGCTCCCTCCTTACAAGGGCTTTGCTTTTCGGGGTATGTTCGGCACGGTGCTTCATGAACTGGCCTGTGTCATTCCGGGAGATGCATGCCCTGCCTGCCCCTTCAGGCACACCTGCACCTATGCCTATCTGTTCGAAACGTCTCCGGCCGACGGGGTTGATGGCTTCAGACGCTTCAGCAGCTTTCCCCGGCCGTACATTATTCATCCGCCTCGGGGAGACAAACGGCAGTTCCGGCGCTATGACACCATGAGCTTTGAATTTGTCATGATCGGCAGGGCCAACGACTGCATCCATCAGGTGATCATGACGTTCGAGGAGATCGGCAGACGCGGCATGCGCAACGGCACGGGGAGGTTCCTGCTCGACCGCGTGATCGCCGCAGGAGATGAAGCTCAAGAACAAATTATATATCGCAACGGCGCATTCAGCGGCACGGCCGTTCCGGCACGGAACATTTCCCTGCTCCAGCAAATGGAGCGTAAGGTGACGGAGCTTACCGTCACGTTCCATACCCCGCTTCTCCTGGAAGAGCGGGGTACAATACTGACGGAACCGCCCCGTTTCGACTTTCTGTTCGAAAACCTGCTCCGGCGGATTACGCTGCTTCAGTATCTGCATGGCGGCGGTGAGGCGGAGACTCTGCAGATCGATCAACTTCTGGAACAGGCAGGGCGCATTAAAATAAAAAATGCAGACATGCGGTGGCAGGGCATGGAGCGGATATCCAACCGCCAGCAATCGCGCATCAAGACCGGCGGACTGCTGGGGGGCATCACCTATACGGGAGAACTGACCCCGTTTGTCCCGTATCTGCGCGCCGGGGAACTGCTGCATGTGGGAAAATCAACGACATTCGGATTTGGAGGCTACATCATATGGATTCATTAGCAAGCATTCTCACTATAGGAGGTTTACGTGGCGTGGCTCTATTCGTTTGAATCAAAGGAAATTCAGAAGTACATCATGCGCAGCGACAAGCTGAAAGACATGGTCGGTGGCAGCGAATTGATAAATCAGCTGTGCGACAGCTATCTGCCAGCTGCTCTGAAAAGTATGAACGTCGCCAACCGCTGCGACATCATAGCAAAAGCTGCCGGATGGGCACGAATCAGCTTTGCCGAAAAGCAGGATGCAGAACTGCTGTTCAGTGCCTGGCCGTTCCTGGTGGCACGTTTTGCACCCGGTCTTCAGGTGATACAGTCGCTGCAAGAGATTCATGACGGGGGTCTGCCCGCAGCGATCAAGGTCAGCGCTGATCAGTTGCGGTATGCACGTAATCTTGTCAGTGTCTCACTGCCGGAGATCAGTCCCCTGGTGGAAAGAAATCCCCGAACCGGTCTGGCTGCGGTTGCTTATGACGAGCGTGACAGCTATCTTGACCGCCAAAGCATCAGAAAACGACATTACACCGACAATGCCTCGCTCGTCGGCAAGATTACCGGGGCGGAGGCACAGAAAAAATTATGGCCGGGCACTATGGAGGATATTGCCGGTGACCAGCAAAGCTATATCGCCATCATCCACGCCGATGGCAATGATCTGGGAAAGAGCCTGATTGCTCTGGGCCAGTATCTTGAAAAACACCGGGACAAAGCTGCTGATATCTACCGCGGCTTTTCAAATGCCATAGAAGAGTCAACAGTCGAAGCGGTAAAACGGGCGTTTAATCTGGTCATTGATAAAGATTTTGCAGAGCGAAAGGCGGAGTTTTTTGCAGCCCGCCCCATTGTGTTGGGCGGTGACGACCTGACCATAATCATCCGTGCCGACATGGCATTTGAATTCACGGTTCAGTTCCTGGAACAGTTCGAAATATGCTCTGCCGCCGCAGTCAGCAAATATCTTGGAGCGTTCAACGTGTCGGGTCTGCCCGGTAAACTGACCGCATGCGCTGGCATAACCCTTGTTAAAAGCTCGTTCCCGTTTTCCCAGGGTTATGAACTTGCCGAATCACTGTGCAGCTACACCAAAAAAATTGCCAAAGAGAAGAGTACTGCAGATGGGTACGTCCCCTCCTCATTCACCTTTCATAAAGTCACAAACAGTCTGGCAGACGATTACGAAGCCGTTGTTGCAAACGAAATGACTGTGCAGCATGGCGAAACGGCCAAAAGCCTCTCCTTTGGTCCCTACAGCGTTGGTTTGTCTGACAACCTGCTGCCCCGGTATAGTGACATGGTAGAATTGGTCAGGGTCTTGGCGGATTTCCCCTCCGGGACGATACGCACCTGGATTTCGACACTGTATGCGGATTTGAATCAGGCCGCTGCAGAGTTCGAGAGGTTACTTCAGATTGCCGGCAAGGAAAAGGCTGCAAAGCTGAAAGATGCCCTGACCGCCTTGACCGGCGAAACAACCGATCCGCTCTGGAGCAGCACCGGTGCAACTCCTTTGCGGGATGCCCATGAAATGAAAGGAATATTTCGGAGAGATGTTTTTGAAAAGGGGGAGAACAATGCCAAGCGCTAAGGTCAAATTTACCATTCACAGTTACTGGCATGCCGGGAGTGGTTCGGGAGAAGGCTCCAATCTGGATGCTCTGGTAGTGAAGTCACCTGCAGGACTGCCATATCTGCCCGGCAGAACCGTCAAGGGTTTATTGAGGGAAGCGGTTCAGGTTGCCGAGGATTGCAGGCAGGTTGCAGAAGGTATTACAGAAAAATTATTTGGCACAACCCCGACCAACCCGCCGCAAACAACCCGGTTTGGAACTTTGCCCGGCTCACTTGCCTTTGAAAGTGCAACTCTGGGAAATGAAATGGAAGAGTGGGCAGGGGAGGAAGCCAATAGACTTCAACTCTGCGGCCTGTATGCCCAGCTTGCATCCACAAAAATAGAGAGCACCGGCATTGCATCGGACAAGAGCCTGCGAAAAATAGAAGTTGCCGTACCGCTGCAGCTGACTGCAACCGTTTCAACGTCTGAAGAGGGGGATGAATGGCTGCAGGCGCTGATAACGGCTGCCCCGTTGTTGCGCAGCCTGGGTGCCCACCGTTCCCGCGGAATGGGTCGTGCCACTGTGGAGGTAACGCCATGCAAACCATGACTTTTCTGGCAACGCTTGATTCGGATACGGTTATCAGTGAGTCGGCATCAACGGCAGGAGTACACAGCAGCCTGGATTACCTGCCGGGCGCCTGTCTGCTCGGAGCCTGTGCCGCCACATTGTATAACGATCTTTCTCCGGAAGAATCGTTTCTCGTTTTTCACAGCGGCATGGTCCGCTTTGGCAATGCCTACCCTCTGACAGAAACCGGAGTCCCGGCAATTCCCATACCGGCTGCCTGGCACTGCTTTAAGGGAGAAAGCCCCAGCTCAAACGGGCGTCTGAGCACCGGCATCATTAACCAGATCAACTACTGCATGACAAAAGAGGATCAGGAGAAACAACCCAAGCAGCTGCGTGATGGTTATTTTACCCTCTGCGGTCTTTCCCCTGCCATTGTAAAAGGCTATCGCCTGAAAACGGCGGTCGACCGGAAAAGCAAGCGTGCCGCCGAGTCCCAGCTCTTTGGCTATGAACACCTGTCAGCCGGCAGTCGCTGGTGGTTCGAGCTTGCCTGTGATGATGCGGTACAACCACTGCTGATTCAGAAAATCCGTGCGGCTCTGCTTGGCGGTATCCGTCTCGGCCGCTCCCGTACCGCCGAATTCGGGCGGACGACAATCGCTGCTGCTGAAAACACATTTACCATTGGAACCACGCCCGTCACATCAGAGCGAATAACACTGTACTGTCTCTCTGACCTTGCCCTGCGTGATGATAATTCCGGCGCCCCGACGCTCATCCCTGACGGATCGCACTTTGGTTTGTCGTCCGTTGTTCTGGATACGCAGAAATCATTTATCAGAACCCGCAGCTATGCGCCGTTTAACGGCACCCGACGGGCAAATGATCTGGAACGGCAAGTGATCGCCAAAGGCAGCGTCATCACCTTTACAAAAACCGACGGGCAGTCATTCAGTGCCGCAGAAACAGCTGCGCTGAACGAGCGGCTCTCTTTGGGAGCCGGTCTCTATCGACAGGACGGACTTGGCCGGCTTCTCCTGAATCCTGTTTTTTTGAATGGTGACACGTTTGCCGCAGGCGACACACTTCGGCTTGCTCCAGCCCTATGCAAAAGCCACAGCGCCACGTTTACCTCCGAACTGACCCACTGGCTGGCAGGCAAGTTATCAACGGCACACGGCGACAAAGATATTGTTGCCCAGGTTGAGAAATGGGCTGCAGTACTGAAACATGCCATCATAGCACTTGAAAAAGAGGGCCTGCCTTATCCGGGCAATTCACAATGGGGAACTATCCGCTCCATTTCGGGGACAAAGGAACAGATTGGGAAGCTGTTGTTTTCAGAGGTCAAAGGCGCGGAAGGATTCTGCGTTCATGGAGTTTCAAAAGCGCAATGGAGCGAAGAATTCAGGTATGACGGTGACTGGATCTCCTTTGCCGGATTTCTGAAAAACATTGTGCTTGCCAGATACACCGATGATGCTTCCGCACTCAAGGCGCTGCAGCTGCTGGGTAACCGGATGCCTCGAATACTTAATCAGATGAAAGGGGGCAAATAGCATGCTGCACAACCATGTTCGATATCTGGCCCGTGTGGCCATAGAATTTACGACTCCGTTCATCATCGGGGGGGGCAGCGATTTTATCGCTGATGACTGTTTTGTCGCCGATGCCAACGGTTTGCCGCTGCTGCCCGGCAGTTCCCTGGCCGGCGTATTGCGGCACGAATTCGAAAAGCGCTATTCCGGCACGGTTGACAGCCTGTTTGGATGGCAAATAAAAGCTGACGGCGCGGGTTCACGGCTGTCCGTTTCCTGCGGCTGCATACACGGCAGCAGTGATGTTCCCGTTGAGGGAAGGCTGCCGTTTGCGCAGCTGCGGAGCGATGCCGTTCTACGCCATTCCATGAACAGCATGCCCAGAGACCATGTCCGGATTACTGATCGCGGCACTGCGGCCGATACGGGCAAATTTGATGAAAAAGTTGTCGCTGCAGGTAACAGATTCACCTTTGAACTGATGCTTGAGGGCACCGCAGAGGATGAAACCGCCTGGGAGAACCTGCTCAATATCCTGGCACTGCCTGAATTCCGCATTGGTGGAAAATCACGGAGAGGATTCGGTGCATTCAAAATTATTTCCGTCACCACAAATCGTTTTGATCTGCGCAATACGGAAGACTTTAAGAAGTTCTGCGCGTATCCGGTCCAACTCTCCAGAAAAATCACCGGGGATGATTATACGCCGACACCCGTTTCGTCTGCCCCGTCGGCAAGTCTGTTCATCACCCCGGAGGCCTTCTGGATGATTGGCGGGGGCGCAGGAGATGACAAGGCCGACATGAATCCGGTTAATGAGTCCCGTATTGTCTGGGATATCAACGGCAACGGAACCGTCGCCCCGACACAGTTTTACATGCCGGGCTCATCGGTAAAAGGCGCGCTGTCGCACCGCACGGCATTTTACCACAATGCGGCCCGGGGGGTCTTTGCGGACAGGGGAGCTGATCCGGAGTCCGTTACCGGTGAAGCAAACGGGGCTGTTAAAGAACTCTTCGGTTCGTGCAAGGAGGGTGATGAGGGACGCCGTGGCTGCATACTGATCAGTGATCTGTTTATTTCTCCGACACACGTGCAGAAAATCGTGAACCACGTCTCAATAGACCGCTTCACCGGTGGTGCCCGTGACGGCATCCTCTTTTCCGAGCAGCCACTCTACAAAGGCAACCGGATGAAACTGGAACTGGTGGTTTGCGATTCAAAAGAGATCAGCATCGAGGCAAGAACCGCACTGAAAAAAGCTCTGGACGATCTTGTTTCCGGGCGCCTTCCCCTAGGTGCCGGAGCCGGCCGCGGCAATGGATTTTTTAGCGGAGAGCTGATTTGGAGTGACGACGGCGCATGGATTGGAGGTGCACATTGATACATACCATTAATGACATACTCGGAAAAGCCGGTCTTGCACCGGTAAAGGCGGCAACTCTTTCGATAGAAAAAACGGAAACCGCTGACTGGAGGCAGGTTCAATCACGCATCAGCAGCTTTGGCGGTGCAGGCTGGCTATGCGTCACGGACAAAATTCTCCTGCTGCCGCAAGTCAACGGTCCGCTTGCAGATATGACCATCCTGTCCGGAGAACTGTCCAACGGCAGCGCCAGTCTGCATATCCGGCAGAGCAGTAGCGGCTGGGAGCTGTATGAAATGACCCGATACGATGGCGGAGAGCAACTTATGGTTGAGGAGAGCTTCATTTCAACGCAAGACAAAGATATTTTACTCACCTACGAAACGTATTGGAAGAAAGGTGGATCCGGCGCAATGGAGCCGTTTGCCAGCCGGTTTGCAGGATTTTCAGACAAGGGAGGAACTAACTGATGCCGGTATATGCGCCCTACAACTTCGTCCCGCTTTCCAAAAAAATATTCTTCCCCGATTGGGCAGATCAGGTCTCACACGACATCCCGTTCTCCGACGGCATCTCCGGCACGATTCAGTGCAGATTGACCACGGAATCACCCGTCTATATCCGTAACGGCGGTAACTGGAACAGGGAAGACATCGTAAATAAAGATCCATCCAAAGAGAATTCGGATGCCCACTCCTTCTTCCGGGTCGGCAGTGACTTCATAATTCCGGGAACCAGCCTCAAAGGTATGCTGCGCAATGTTATCGAGATAGCCTCTTTCGGCAAGATGAAACGGGTTCAGAACCGGAAATACTCATTTAGAGACCTGTCAAAGGGACACCCGTATCTGAAACTGATGAGGGGAGCGAAAACCGGATGGCTGACTCTGGACAAGGCAACGAGAGCCTGGTTCCTGGCGCCCTGCGAATTTGCGCGTATCGATCACAATGAACTGATTAAACATGATCCTCAGGCGCGTGATATCAAACTGGAACAAATTGCCCTGTCAAAATATAAGACCTGGACGAAAAGCCTGGATGTAAAATTTGATCTGGGAGAAAAGACTCCATCAGGAGTCAAGGCGTTGAATCTTGGCAGTAACACTGCTGCAACCACCGGGACGATTGTATTTACTGGTCAGCCTTCGGCCAACGACGGGAAAAAAGGGAAAAAGCATCTGGAGTTTATCTTTCATTCCACCGGCACCGTAAGGACTGCCGTAAACCCGAACCTCATTCGCGAAGTAGAATTCATTCATGCCGAGAGTGAAGATTGGAAATTTCATAAGGAGCGGGGTGTCATCCCGGTTTTTTATCACGGCAGTTCAAACAGTCCACAATCTATCGGCTTGGCATTGATGTATCGCCTGCCATACGACAACACCATTCATGACGCCATCAGGCATGTTGATAAAGAAACCGGCGAAGATCATTTTCACGAAGATCCTGACCTGGCGGAGACTCTGTTCGGTTTTGAGTCTGATCCTGAAGGACTCAAAGGTCGTGTTTTCATTTCACCGGCAATTGCCGACTTGGGTAAAGCCACTCCGGGTAATACGTTTCACACTATTCTGAGCGGCCCGAAACCAACCTATTATCCGAGCTATCTGGAGCAGAAAAACTCACCGAAATCTCTGACAACACTCCAGGACAGTTCAGCAGTCATACGGGGCTGGAAGCGCTATCCGGCTCGTCCGTTTCAGGATGGTTCTCAGGTAAAACCAGCTGAAAACCAGCTAAGCGTATCGACTAAATTTATTCCGCTCAACACCGGGGCGGAATTTAACTTTGCTATCCGGGTTCACAACCTGAGACCGGCGGAATTGGGTGCGCTGCTGTGGGCACTGGAGTGGGGAGGCAACAAAGACCTCTGCCATAGTCTCGGCATGGGAAAATCGATTGGTCTTGGCCAGGTGAAAATCACAATTAACCAAAATACATCGAATCTCCTGAGTGTCCTGGGAGAACCGATTCAACTCGAAGGTTTGCACAAGGAATTTGAAAAACTTATGGTTGAGCAGGTCACTGCAGAGTGGGAAAAAACAAATCAGATGGTACAGCTTTTAGGGATGGCACAGGTAGCAAACGCCGCAGGCAAAACGTTAAAACATATGACCCTTGAACCCACCAATCAATTCAGCAAAGAAAAAAATAACCTGTCATGCCTTGCGACACATGTTGCAAACGCCCCGATAACGGATAGTGAACTATTCAAGAATTTAAAGCCTCGTCCCGTCAGATCAAAAGCGGATAAAGAGGCAAAGAAAAAAATTAAACCCGCACCTGACCCCCTGACTGCAGCTCTTCTGCAGTTAGAAAAAATATCTGATTGGGGTGGTTTCAAACAACATGTACTCAGTAGCGAAATTCTTGGTGCAGACAAGTCTCTCGAAAAAGTATCCAAACCTGTCTACGAACTGGCTTTACAGATCAGAACAAAATGGAAATCCAGCTGGGAGGTTGGCCGTGACACGGTAGTTGCCGAATGGCTGGCGCCTGCCGGTCTCCCCTGGCCCCCTGCCGAACCGGCTGCAACCGGAGCCAACGAATCCGGTGTGGAACTGGAGCGGATCAAGGCGATCGCCAGGTGGGCTGATTACCTTGCCGCACCTGCTGACATGGGCATACTCAGTAAAAACGGCCTGAAACAGCTCCGTGAGAAACTGAAGGGCTGGGGGTGTGACGCAAAGGATGCCAAAGAAGACAAGAAAGCGTTATGGAATGAGGTCAACCAGCGGATGAAAGTCTGATCCGCAAAAAGTATGTTTCATGATCCATATAACCGTCACGTGTGATGAGTAAGGGGCGTATATGAATAACCCGATTCAGCAGCGCATTCACGCAGAAACCGTTAAAAAAGTAGCACAGCAGTTTCTTGGTATGCAGCAATTCAGCCTGTTCGGCATTTTCATGGTTGCGCTCTTTTTTCTTGGCGCCGGCTGGCTGCCGGATGCGGGAACAAACCTGCTCCTGCCAGGCGGCAACCGGGCATCCGGAATATGGCAACTGCTTGGTTCGGTACTCACATTCTCTGCTTTCGGACTGGTCATCAGGCATAAAATCAAAGAAAAACAGCATGTACGCGTCGTTTCTGAAGTTCCCCCGTCAGCACGTGTTCTTATTCTGTTCCTGAGTTCACTATCTGAAAAACAGATTCAGATATTCAATGAGGCATCAGGAAGCGGCGGTGTCTCTGCTGACATGATTGCAGGGACGTCCTGGGAGATGCCCTATCTGGCAATCAAACATCACGCAGAACGTCTGGAGCAGGTTCATGTTTTTACCTCATCAGGCTCGCGCGGCAGCCATCAGCATTTTGCTTGTTTCAGAGAAATAATGTCAGCGCTTTTCAGTGGCATCAGGATTGTCGAACTGAACAATCTCGGTATCGATTTTGAGGATATCGAAACGGTGCATGATCATCTCGACAAGCTGTATGAGCAGTTTGACACCACTGATTCGTTCGGGCCGCACGATGTCATGCTTGATGTGACAGGGGGGCAGAAAACAAACAGCATCGCCGGTGCTATGGCAACGCTTTCAGAGGGGCGCAAGTTCCAGTATGTCAGTACCAACAATAAGGAAAAAGTACTCAGCTATGATATGGTAATTGAAATAGCCCCTGGACGATGACGACCTCTACCGCTCCTGATATCACCAGCACCCCCTGGGAGGAGTCCCCCGTGACTCCTCCCGCAGTTGCCCCTGCCTGTGACGGTCTATCCACTTCACCCTCCGGCACTCGATCCTCAGTCTTCGATCCGCTCTACCTCAAGACCGCCGAACCTGCCAACCTGCGCCTGGCTTGGCAGGAGGTTCGCCGCAAGGGGAGCAGCGGCGGAATCGACGGAGAAACCATCCATACGTTTGCCGATAGCGCTGAACCGGAACTGCAGAAACTGCGGGACGAACTGCTGTCCGGACGCTTTGTCCCGCAGCCGTACAAGCAAGTAAACATTCCCAAAAAAGACGGTGACAGTCGTGCGCTCGGCCTTATGTCCATACGGGATAAAATAGTCCAGCAGTCCGCACGTGGCGTTCTGGAGCCGATTCTCGACCGTATGTTTCTGGACGTCAGTTATGGCTATCGGGCCGGCAAAGGCACCGGCAAGGCCATCAAGCGCGTTGCCCACATGATCCGCAACGAGAAGCGGGTCTGGCTGACCAGATGCGACATTGACGGTTATTTCGACAACATCGAGCATGAGCGGCTGCTGCGCCTGCTTACCGGACGAATCAGTGCCCCCGACTTCGTCAGGCTCATCCAGGTCTGGCTGCAGATGGGGCGCGTCACCGGCAATCTGAAATGGAAAGATTCCATCAAAGGGATCCCGCAGGGCGGCGTCATCTCGCCGCTGCTGTCAAATTTTTACCTCAACCCCATGGACCATTTCTGTGTGGAAAAGAAATACGGGCTGGTACGCTATGCCGACGATTTCATCATTCTCTCCCACACGGAGGAAATCGCAAAAAAGGCGCTTGCCGATGTGACCAGGTTTTTGCAGGATCGTCTCAAACTGCGCCTCAACGAAGGCTGCACGGTAATAAACGTCAACACCGGTTTCGAGTTCCTTGGTGTTACATTCCAGGGGAATGATCTGTCGTTAAGCGAAACAAAAATGGCGCGTCTGAAAGACAAACTGAAATCTGCCGTAGCACGGGACTGTATGCGGGGATCCCGCAACACCACAGAGGAAATTGCAGGGATTCAGAATTATTACGCCCGGCTGGTGCCGCAGAACCTGCTGGAGCAGCTTGACCAGTCGCTGGCGGAGTCACTGCGGGATTGTGCCAAACGGGAGTATGAGGCCGGCAGAATCAAGAACAAGGAGCAGATTGAAACACTCCTCAATCAGGTTTCATTCCTTTCCGACAGCTATAACGTCCGGAAAAAGGGAGAAATTCGTGACATACTGGCCGCCTGCGTCAAGGACAGAACTGCACCTGCCGCAGTTTCAGCGCCGGAACCGATCAAAGATCCGGTCAAAAAACGTAAACGCGAATATCAGAAACTGCAGGCGGAAGGCTTTGAACTGGTGGTCACCAGGCCGGGGTCCTTTCTCGGAAAAACCCAGAAGGGCATCACCGTCAAAGTCAACGGCCAGGTTGTGCATCAGGCTCCGCTCAATAATCTGAAGCATATAATCGTTGCCACCAGCAAGGCATCACTTTCCGGCGCGGTCATTCAGTATGCCGCACGGCAGAAAATTCCCATCGACTTTGTCGAATACAGCGGTCAGCCCTACGCCCGTATCAGTCATTTTAACCACCCTGACATTGCGTTGCATCTGGCTCAGCTTGAAGCCCAGAGAGATGGCCGTGCCACAACCATTGCCAAGCAGATTGTCGACGGCAAGATTCGCAACCAGATGAATCTAGCCAAGTACTACAACAAATATCGCAAATCAGTAGACGAAGGGTTTGTGCAGACGTTTGCCGCAAAACTGGCGCTGATGGAGGGACACGTTGATGAAATAGATCGGCTCATTGATCAGGATCACGAAATTGTCCGGGGTAAGCTCTTTTCCATTGAAGGGCGGGCGGCAGCGGCATACTGGGAAATATCGAAAACATTGCTGGACGAAATCATCGTCTTTGAAGGGCGCGTCGGCCAGGGGGCAAAGGATATGGTCAACAGCCTGCTCAATTACGGCTATGCCATATTGTATGGAAAAATATGGAATGCGGTACTCAAAGCGGGGTTGAATCCGCACATCAGCTTCCTGCATAAACCCCAATCCGGCAAACCGACGCTGATCTTTGATCTGACCGAAGAGTTTCGCGCCCAGGCGGTGGATCGGGTAGTTTTCTCCATGATCAACAAGCGCGTGGAATTGAAGATGGACAAAGGGCAATTATGTCAGGAAACACGCAACAAGTTGATCGAAGGGGTGCTGGAGCGGATCAACACAACCGAAAAATTTCGCGGAGTCGAGATGCGCTTCTACGAAATAATTATCAATCAGTCCAAAGCACTGGCAGCATACCTCACCGGGGAGGCAACCAGATATGCCCCGTATATCGGGAAGTGGTAGGGTATGAAAAAATACGTGGTCATCGCGTACGATATTGAAGACGACAAGAAACGGCGGAACGTCGTCAAACTTTTGCAGCCGTGGGGCAAGCGCGTCAACAAGAGTGTCTTCGAATGTTTTCTGTCGGATACGGAACTGGCAAAACTGAAAGTAAAGTTGAAGAAGATCAGAAAGGATGATGACAGTATCCTGGTTTATCCGCTCTGCGCCACGTGTCTTGATAAAGTTGAGCGTTATGGTTTTCAGCCGACCGAACATGAGGTTGTAAAAATATTCTAGTGATTACTGCGTGTTGGAGTTTTTCGGCTTTAAAACAGTTGCGAATATTTTTAAAATCGGCTTTTTTATGGCAATCATCAATATTTTTGAATGGTTACAATTAATTTCCTTTGCGTGGTGCAGATTGTACATGGCACATAAAAAGTCGCAAATGACGTAAACCGGCTTTCTGGTGTATTCGATTTGCGAAAATGTCCCGTAATGACTCTGCGCGGCTCGATTTTAATCGTTATATTACAGCCGGTTGCAACAGGTCTCAACCAGTCGTTTTTGGTCAATTCACGCGAATCGACCTGATTTCCAAAATGGTCCAACGGTTTGCGAAAATATGAATACTGTATTTACAGCTACTTAGTCTAAAATCCTGATGATTTGAGAGGTTTTTCTCTTGAAAATGAGATCGATTTGCGAAAATATTTGGCGAAAAGGCCTCGCATCGCCCGTAGTATTGAGTTGGCGGATAAATTCCTCGTAGATAAAATTGAGACTGCCTGGTAATAACCACCGTAAATTCCTGATGTTACCGGCAGGAATTCCCCCGAGGGGGATTGAGACATCGTGGTGAGACAGTGAGCTATCATTGATACGTCCGTTACCGGCAGGAATTCCCCCGAGGGGGATTGAGACAGTATGCTGAGTGCAAAAAGACCTGCTTTTTTTGCAGTTACCGGCAGGAATTCCCCCGAGGGGGATTGAGACGGTGAATTATCTGTCTGGTCAGCTTTGGTTAAGCAGCGTTACCGGCAGGAATTCCCCCGAGGGGGATTGAGACACTGAATGCCCGGCTTACCTGCCATCCACGGCTCAGAGTTACCGGCAGGAATTCCCCCGAGGGGGATTGAGACACCACAAGGGTTGCACGTATGAGTCCGTATATTGTTACCGGCAGGAATTCCCCCGAGGGGGATTGAGACACGAGCCACTTGTTATCGCAGCAAACGTCACTTTTTGAAGTTACCGGCAGGAATTCCCCCGAGGGGGATTGAGACAAATCGAGTAA